>Ga0255375_10124_pt1 | contig 13327 bp, 18 predicted proteins | sample ANMaggSeSYBR01H3_FD_182090 | JGI IMG/M metagenome (GOLD analysis project Ga0255375, IMG submission 182090) | Sediment cell enrichment communities from methane seep in Santa Monica Basin, California, United Staets - ANME aggregate JGI... | ecosystem: Environmental > Aquatic > Marine > Cold seeps >... | reverse complement strand
TCCATAATATCAGCACCCACCAGGTCAAGATAAACTGCTGTTGTTGATAAATCCTCATGACCAAGAAGTTTCTGTAATACTCTGATATTGACCCCATTTTTCAAACAATGAACCGCATAGGAGTGCCTGAATGTGTGCGGGTGCAAGTTTTCAGTTCCTTGATATTTATGTGTAATATTCCTCACCTGTGTTGTTGAAATTGGGAATATGATATCGTCCAAGTTCATATTGCTCATATGAAAACTCAACAAATCCCCTAGGTATCCATCCAAAGGCACCCATCTGTCTCTATTGCCCTTACCTTGGTGTATGTATATTCTCTTGTCCTCATAATCTATATCACGTTTTTTGAGATTTGTTAATTCCGACACTCTCAACCCTGTTCTCCATAATGTTAACAGGAGCACATAATCTCTTCTATTAGGTCTCGCCCTGTCAAGGATGAGTTCTATCTTTTGTTTAGTCAGGTATTTCGGAAGTATTTTTGGTTTCTTTTTAATGTTCTTTGATTCTTTCATGTTGTTTACTCCTGTTGGATTGATAAAATTAATAGTATATACTTGTGTTATTACATAGAAACACAAGTCATAGTTTGCCCTTGTGCATGGACTTCTTTTTCTCTGCACAATCCTTGCAGAAGTTTCCTAATCCTTCAATTACAGTTATTTCTGATTTATCTACAAATTTACGACACCACACACATTTTTTCTCTCCAGAACGACCTGGTGCACCTGCTTGTTTCATTTTAATTCGCCACAACAGTTCTCGCTCCAAGTCCTGTTTTCTGATTATGGATTCCTTCTTTAACCGGGTAATCTCCTTCTTCAGTTCCTTGATTATTGCTTGTTGATCTATCTTCGGTGGAATTGGTTTGAACAGGGTCTTGAGTAGGTCTTCAGTTCTGGACATTTACATTTCCGCTCCGCAAAAAGGGCAAACTTCATCTTGGTAGTACACTACCCTGCGACATCGTGGGCAATTAACAAAGCTACTCATTCAACATATTCTCCAACTGGACAATGATATCATGATAGTAATTTCCCATCAACTGTAGAATCATGGGCTCTAACAGGTCTTTATCATCGTCCTTAATACTGGTCTCCAGTGCCTTTAAACTGCTGTCTAACGCCTTCTTCTTTGATATCATATAATCAATGTACTGCTTCTGAATCTCTGGAACAGGAATCAACGCTATATCCAGATTATCAGTAGCAATTTTTAGTTCTGCTATTGCACCTGCTTCAAAGTACTCCTTCATCCTGGTTAACCTGTTGGCTAACATCTGAGAATATATCATTTCTATCATCTCCTTTTTATGTAATGCTTGTCAAAAATTTCTGATATTTTAACCATTAAACGTCTCTGGGCTCTATGAGCGCATGTTGATTTGTAGTCTCTCCTTCCTTTCATTAAATCCAAGGCATCGAAGTCAGCCTTGTACATCTTATTCTCGTGTTTTTTAAAAGCATTCTCGTAATCTGATTTTTCATCAATCCAGAATGTATCAATCTCCCGAGCCGCACTATCGTTTACTGGTCTTAATCTACTCAGTAAAATTATGGCTGATTTATCAACAGCTCCCATGTGTGTCGGGTCTAACAGACTAAGGTAGTCAACAGCTTCAAACAATGTTTGTACTTCGTCATCTCTTTTAACCATTGATATCGCCTCCACCATGTGGTAAATTTTCCCTTACAACTAAGAATCCTTTGGCATCCAACACATCAATGATGTATTCGAATATCTGATTATACTGTTCCAGTTTACTGCCTTCAAGTATCTTCTGATGCTCTCTAACCTTTAATCTCTCAGGACTAAGTAATGACATTATCAGAGCATCAATGGCATCAAAGAATCCAGTGTAGTCCCTGTTGGATAGTAGTTCTACTGCCACTCTGATTTGTTTTATCCACACTTCCGAGTATTTGGTTTTATCCCACCTGCTTGCCTTGTCAAATTCTTCATCCTTGTTCATTGATTTCTGTTCTCCATTTTTTATATCTTTGACCATCAGTTTGCTTAATTCGTTCATCTAAGAACTTTATGATCCTATCTTTGTACTTGATTCTCTTTTTCTCTATTTTCTCAAATACCCAGTCAGGAAGCCTATAATGAAAATCTTCATAATACCGAGAAACCAGTCTTGGTGCTCCTGATGGTAAAAGATAGCGCTGATATGCCTTCGCTGAACGCCAATTGTAATCTCTCCCTTTAGTAATTTTTATAAGCCAACCTTCTTCATTTCTCAGAAACTTCAGTAGACCGGTAATGGATGGAGATGTCAGGATCAGTGCTGATGTTGATGTCCTGATAGTATCAAGTAACCCTAACAGTGTCTGTGTCTGTAGTGGCTGGGATACATAGCTCATTCCAGATCCAAAAACTCGGGCATCATCCCAACATAAAACTGGTGCAGGTTTACCGCGGTGCTTTTTTAAGAAATTGATTATGTCATTCTTATCAAACAAGGTATTGTCGATTGCCATTTGCCAAGCAGAACCTTCGTCATAACCAAGCTCCATATACACTTGACACATGATTTTTACTGCCAACGTTGTCTTGCCTACGCCCTTTCGTCCCACTAAGTGGAAGAATTCATACTCATATCTTTTTATTGCCCTGTTTATCTTTATTGTAGATTGAAATTGTTTTTCTAACATGTTATCAAATTTGAAAGGATTTATATCGGTAGGTACGTATGAAGGATAGCCCGAGAAAATCTAACTTTTCTCCCTTTAAATACTGACGTTGATATCATATTATCCTGATACTCCAGTACTGTTCATTTTAACTCCAATATATTCGGGATATTTGGATAAAAAAACTACCTTAGGGCTTTCAAGTAAAAAATTTAAATACGTAAAAGGCAAAAAAAGTGTCCGAATATCTAACATATTTTTACTCCGCGGTATGCAAGTTTCTGTTCTCCATTTATTGTTGGACGATACTCCTTAGTTGGTATCATGTCTTGTGCAAATCTACTGTTAATAGCCCTTCCAAACTGATTCAGATTTACAGGATAATTTGTTAAGTCTTGTTTTAAGTGCCAATCTCTACAATGTCTGAATAGTGTAGATAGCAATTCCCAACCTTCATCTTTAACACAGCACGTAGAATACCAATCTAAAAATGTGTTTCTTGTTATATTGGAATACTTAAAGGTATCATATACTTCTTCTGATGTCAGTGCATTGGTAAATGTCCAGTTATTCTTCCTAAGTCTTGAATATCCCTGTAGTATCCAGTTAAACATTCTGGACTTCATCTCTGGTGTTGTATAAGTTGGAATAATGGAATCATCAGGCTCAAAGTGGTGTGGACATGTTATAAATTCCCATCTGTTCCAGAAAGCATCATCGCTATCAACATCAGCTATTCTTGGAATTCCATTACCACTAAGAAATATTTTTGCATTGTTGGTAAAAGAGAAAGGACTACAGTATATTCTACGAGCATTAAATTCATCTCCACCGGATAGTTTCTTCAATAGTGCTACGTTCTTGAATCCAACTTTGTAGTTAATTTCGCTACATAAGTTTGCTCTTTTCTTGTACAAATCTGCTATAGTGTAAGAACCTTTATTTATATCCTGTAAACTTAACACAGAATAATTTCTTTTACCAAGAAGGTCTTGAGTAATAACAATAAAAGTTGACTTACCTGAATCTTTCTTTCCCACTAAGTAAATGACCTTCTTTGTAGTATAATGTGGTGCAAGTATATTCCCAATTGCTTCCTGTATCTTATCCAAGTCCATTTTATGAAATACTTGTTCAACATAATCAGTCCAAGGTTTCATATCAATATCTGGATTATACTCAGCATCAATCCTGAATGATACAAACTTGTTTGGGTCGTGGTCCATCTTTTTCATAGTATTAATGTCAAATATACCATTGTTTAAACAAATACAGTTAACGTGGTCATTGTTTCTCAAATCAATACCTGTCTTAATTTTGACGTAGTTGATTATCTGCTTCATTCTATTATCTGAGAATTTGTCATCTAAAATGTCTGTAACTGCATTTTTTAGTTTAACCATTGCAAATTCATAATCATAATAACCCAACTTATCATCGTAGAAGTAAACTTCTCCACTGAGTTTGTCTGTCTTTATACTGTGCTCAGATAAGATTCTGTCTCCATAGTATTTGATACTGTTAGCCCTGTTTGCTCTTTGTATAGCACGTAGCATCTCCTGATTATGTTCTATGATTTGACGTATTTCATTCTCATCAGGGATTTTAGGAACATCAGTCATTAAGATGTCTCCTGTTATCTGGAGCAATACTTACAATATTACTGAGTCTTATTCTAACTAAACTTTGACCAGTATCCAGATACAGGAAATCTAAATCTACTAACGTAATTGTTCCACTCTGATGAAAAAATCTACTTGGATTATTCCAATTCCTTTGTGTAACAGTCATACCGGTTTTACCCTGATACTTCAGATAAAAGTTACTAAGGTTCTGTTGTATATTCTGTGCTGAGGCGTCAAAACTTTGTTCTGCTATATTGTCTCTAGACATTTTATCTCGTCTCCTTATATTTTATTTCTGGTTTACTCTAACACGTTTCCAATTTCTCCTTTAACCAAGGCATCATACTTTTTTCATTTATCCTTCAAAACCTTCCCAACTCTTGTCTCGCTCTATTTTCTCTTCGGATTCTTTTATGAAATCTTTGACGGCGTCTAAGTTGGAGATGATGAGTTTGGCTTTTTTCAGCCCAAAACTGAACCCTCGCTCATCAGTTTCAAACTCCTTTAAAACGAGCAGGGGGTGACCCTTAAAATCTGATATCTCTGATGCCATGATATCACCTGATTTTCTTCATAAACGGATAATGATTTTTCCCTTCCACCAATGTGTATCCTTCAGGGAGTTCGTTTACTGGTTCTACATCATCTGGGATTCCATGTTTATAGAACCAATATTGTGACTTCTTACCAAGTTGATATCCATTTTTTTCGTATACCATTTTACTACCAATACATATACGCCATCACCCTCCTAATAAATATTGAGGGAACCGAAATTTCTCCTTAGAATTGGGCTGTAAACGTTCTATGTACTGCTATGACTGTTCTGGGTACTTTTACTAAGAAAATCTGCGGTTACAAAAGTCATAAAAACCGCAAAAAAAGGGAAAAATTCCAATGAATATTTTTATTTAGTAGGAAGCCTTGTTTTGGTTTATGGGAAAACGAAAATACAGAAAATCACCCAAACAAGAGTTTGACGATTATGTTAGCGAATTACAAGGTGACTTAGTTGAATCGTTGGATACTCCTTACTACCATTGTGTACAGTGTTGTCATGAATTCCAGACTACGAGCAAAAAAGATATGATTCAACACTATATTGACCACCACAACCTACCTGTTGACTTTCTTGATTTGCCACCTACTGACCCTTATGATACTGAATATATCGTTCTTAGACATATCATTGAATCGATGGAGGTTAAGAAGTTCTTCAAAGGGCGGTCTAAATACTTTACAGTCTCCAACATGGCATTGTGGTCTAACCTTTGTGAGAAATTAAATATAAACCCATCAGACTCTAATGCTCCTTCTAAACAAATGCCACGTAATATACTGAACAGGTCAGGATTGCTTAAACGTGAAGGTAGGGAGAAAAAAAGACTTGGATACAATAGTAAAGGAAACAGAGTTTATCATATTAACATCAGTGATGTGGATAGGGCAATATCGAAAACTAATTTTGTTGATTTGAAAATTCGCTTGGGTTTGTTAGACACAGCAACTTTGGGTTTTGATGAACCCACCAGTCCCACCAGTGAAAAAAACGAAGATGGTGATAAATCCACTGGGGATACTGGGAAGTTCTTTGATGATAATGATATTGATATGGCTTTCCCTGAATCGCTACCAGATAAAAACGTTGGTCTGGATTTGAAACCAATACCAAAAAAGACTAAGAAGAAGAAAGATGCAACAGATGACTGGGATTTGAACATATAAACTTCAGAATCGGTGTTCTCCCCATAACAATTATTTTTAAGGATATCTTATAATGATATCAGTAAGTTTACCTTTAACACCGTTACAATCCCCTTCATCTTAATATTACTTAGGTGGTATCTTCTTCCGACCTTTCTTACTCCCTTCCTCTAATAATGAATTGTATTCCTTTGAAAGTTCTCTGATATTAACATCATCACCATCCATCTCGGTCATTGACTTATAAAACTGTGATTTTACTAACCTTGAGACATCATCTAACTCAGCCCTTAACATTTCATTCTCCCTTGATAGTCGGTCAATGTGACTTTCCTGCATCGTTATTTTATCTCCCCATTCATGTTTGATTTTTCCTGCGTCTGAAAATACTGTCAATGCATTGGAATACTTGTCATACTCTTTTTTAACTTGCAAAGCAAACTGGTCATCTGCGGTATAAATTACTGACATTTCAGGATCGTGTCCAATCATATAATTTAAGTATTTATCTGATATGCCACTTGTCCGCAAATTAGTCTTAAAAAATCTCCTTAAACAATGTTCATTGTACTTGTACCGACCATGTTTGTTTCTAAGCCTTTCATCTGTGTCTTTTTGATTATAAGGATGACCTGCTTTCTCTAAAAGATTACACCATAAAGTTCTCCCCAAATAGTAACCATAAGGAAATATTCGGTTATCCACAAACCCTTTAACTTTTTCTTCCTTAGTTTTCTTCCTTTTACTCTTAATAAAATCTTCTCTGATACTCATCCATCTTACTAAATATTCTTTTGCTTCTTCCGTAAAAAATGTAGTTCGACTGTATCCTTTCTTGGTTGTATTATCCCTAACTCTAATGATTCTGTTATCTATATCAACATCATTTAAAGTTAAACTCAATAATTCTCTAATTCGTAATCCTGATGTAGCCGCCATCATAAACAAGGTTTTATGTTTGATGTCTCCTCTATCCAGAATAAACTTTAGTTGGTCTCTTGTCGGTGTTTTCTTCTCAACAATTGGCACAGCCCTAATTGATATATCATCCCAAAAACGATGTGGTAAATCGATATAGTAGTGGGAAAGGAATTTTTTAACAACTGATATTAAAACAACCTGCGACTTTGGTGGTCTACCTTCAATGGACTTTGAAAAGGTTAAAACGTCTTTCTGGTAACCATCCAGCAAATCTATTCTTGCACCATTCTCCATTTTTCTGATATCTTTGGTTATGTAACCAACAGGTTTCTTTTTTATTGCCCTAAAATAGTTGTTCAGGTGTGACTTATACGCCATCCTACTGCTCGGGGTTCTTATCTTTCTACATTCCTTCAAAAACTTCTCCACTACATTTTCTTTCATTTTACCACAATCAGCCTAACGCACTTATCTTATAAATATGTTTGTAGTTTACTTTAATTTAAACCATTTTAATGTGCTATAGAATCGCTGAACCGCCGTTATATTGCCCATTACTGCAAAGTAGATTAGAACCCACTCCAAAAGAGAAAAACCCCAAGGCATTTGAAAATTATAATGGAGCAGCATATGCTGGATAAGGGGGGTAATCATCAAAAGTACAAGCCTATCGGCTCTTCCCAATAGCCCGGAATAATCTCGTTTATATCCAATGGCCTGTGCTTGGGTTCCCATATAACTTGTAAGCAACATACCTACGATTGCAAGAAGACCAATTCTCACGTCACACCAAGAACTCAGTGCAAGGCCACCAACCATAAAAACATCGGCATATCTATCTATTGCATGGTCAAGAAAATCCCCTCTTTTAGACGCTTTGTTGGCCAATTTTGCAACCTTTCCATCAATAGCATCAAAAAGACCATTTAGAAAGACAAATGAGGCAGCACCAAACAGGTAATAATTTATCGATTCCAACTCTTTAGACGAGAAATAAAAGAACAATCCTGCAATAAAAGCAAAAATCAAGGAGATCCACGTTAAAGCATTAGGATTAATCTTTGAAAACCGTTTGGCTATTACTGATAAGAGGGGATCGATATTTCTCCTTTGATTTTCAAGAACCATTTTACTCAGCCTTATTTTAAAAATCTTTCAGTATCTCTTCAGACCAATCAATGTTTCCTATATTATGTTTTTTCATATGCTCAAAATTGTTTTTGATAATTTCCATAATCAAGGCTGTTACGTTGCTTATATCCATGTCTGTTGTATCTATTTCAATAACATTTTTTTCAGGATGACTATCCACCGTTTCACAGAGTATTATATCCAATATTTCCGCTTCTATATTCTCTTTTATTTTCTCCTTTTTCCATCCCTTTTGAGACAGACGTTTTCTCAGTTCATCGGGATGACATCTAAGAACGATCACCTTATCTGCACTTTTCAATAGGTGTGACAGATGTCCTTCAATAAAAACAATGTCTTTTATCTTATAATTCTCCTTTACATGTCCATTTAATTTATCGACATCTACTATTTTTGAATTCCTTTCTTCATCATTGCCAATAAAAAAATCTTCATCGGCTGCAACCTTATTTATGTCAACTATCTCAAAACCATTCTCATGTAAAATATTTGAAATAGAGGTTTTCCCAGTTCCAGGCGTGCCGGTAAGAGCAATAAGCATTCTATATCAACTTATGGTAATCATATCCATGAAATCCTTCTTTGAAGCAGTAGTGCAGCTCTTGAAAATCCTTTCTGAATTCTTTGATCGCTGCTTTTATTGTCTTTGTATCTTCGTTTTTCAGTAGTGCTCTTTCGTAGAATTTGGCAATTTCATCCATTTCGTTTTCTTTCATGCCGATTCTTGTAAGTTCAGGTGTTCCCAGTCTTAGACCTGATGGATTTAACGGGTCCTTGTCACCGGGAATCGTGTTCATATTGGTTACAATACCTGCATCTTCAAGTTTTTTTGATGCTTCATTTCCTTTTCCTGGTCCGATTTCAAGTAAAATCTGGTGGGATTTAGTAAAGCCAAGTTTTTCACCAAATACCTTAAAACCCCTTTCACATAGTGATTGTCCCAGACTTTGTGCATTTTTTATTATCTGTTTTGCATATGCTTCACCGAATTCCAGATGTTCGGCATAGGCTATTGCCTTTGCTGCAACATGGTGAAGGTGATATGAAGAAGTAACTCCGGGAAACACTCCAAAGCCTAATTTTCTCAAAAATGATTTGTCCTCTTTTGTATCTCCTTTATGATTAGATACAATCATTCCGCCTTGTGGTCCTGGTAGGGTTTTATGAGTACTTCCACTCATTACGTCAGCTCCCTCTCTTAAAGGGTCTTGGAATTGTTTTCCTGCGATAAGACCTAAGACATGCGCAGCATCGTAGACTAGATATGCACCCACATCGTGTGCTGCTTCTGCGATTTCTTTTATTGGGCTTGGGAACAAAAAGACAGACCTCCCGTTTAATGCAAGCTTTGGTTTTACTCTTTTAATGAGTTTTACAGCACCGTCAACATCGATGTTCATCTCTTCATCATTGAATGGGTAGGAAATAAGATCAATGCCCCTAACGCCTGCTGCACCCCATTTTCCAAAAGAGATATGGGCACCATTGGCAAGATCTAAAACTGTTGCAGTTTCTCCTGGTTTCATGAGTGCCTTTAAAATCGCAATATTTGCAGTTGTACCTGCAGTCGGTCTCACGTCAGCATAGTGACAGTTGAAAAGTTTTTTTGCAAGTTCCATTGCTTTTTCCTCTACATTGTCAAAAAACTTACATCCTTCGTAATACCTGTTGCCAGGGGTGCCTTCGGCGTATCTTCCATGAAAATCTGTAATAAGCATTTCCTTACACAAGGGTGATAATACGTTTTCACTTGCTATCATTGGAAGTGAGTTAGCAAAAAACTCATTGTTGTTCATAGCCTGCTTTCTGACATATTCAACTTCGTTATACCAATTCATAGAAACCACACAAAAGCCCTAATCTATGAATCCAATAAAAAGGTAATGGAAAACCCAGACAATGCGGTGCGAAAAATTATGGGTCTTATATTTCCATAAATTCCCTAGATGCCTTTGTAAGTATTTCTACACCATCTTTTTTTATTAAGATATCATCCTCTATTCTCACGCCGCCAAATCCAGGTATATAGATGCCTGGTTCAACTGTGAGTACCATGTTTTCTTTTAACTCAACTTTACATTCAGAGTTAAATCCTGCACCAGCATCGTGAACAGCAAGACCAACTGGATGTCCTGTTGAATGAATAAAACGACCTTTAAATCTTGTGTTGTCAATGTATGTGCTTACCGCATCATGCACGTCATGCGCCTCTGTGCCTGGGCGTATTGCATCAAAACCAGTCCTTTGTGCTTCTAAAACAGTTTCGTACATATCCTTCTGTTCTTTACTGGCTTTTCCAAATACAAACGTTCTGGTCATATCGGAGTTATATTTTCTAAAACGTGCACCAAAATCAAATAATGTAAAATCGCCACTTTTCAACCGATAATTTCCATGACTATAATGTGGCTCCGCTGTGTTTTTTCCAAAGGATGATATAGTTTCAAAAGCATTCTCATCAGCACCATTTTTCTGCATGAGATAATTAATCTCGGCAGCTATTTCAAACTCATGTATTCCCTCATGCAGAATATCTGGTATCATTTTCATTACTTTATCAGCTATATTGCATGCTTCCTTGATTGTTTTTATTTCAAATTCGTCTTTTACAAGTCTTGCTTTTGCAAAAGCTTCCGAAACGTCCACAAATTCCGAATTTGGACATCTGTCTTTGATTCTACAGAAGTCTCTATGTGAAATTCCGCTGAAGTTTAAACCAATGTTTTTTAAGAGGTGAGAATGTGTTTTTGAAAAACTCGTTGAACTCCTCTCCACTTTTGTAGATGTTTAGATTTGCATTGGATTTTTTTGCAGATTCTGCTTCGAGTTCAGATATTATAATATCAACCTTTCCAGTGGGGTGCAAAGTAGCCACTGAGCCTTCAAAAAGACCCTTGTCCAGACCCGTGACATAAAAGAAATTGTCATCAATATAAGGTTCGGATGAGTTTTTTATTATTATTGCATCCGGTTCTATTTTCAGGTTGCTAAATATGTTTTTTATCCTCTTCTCAGATATCATGATATCAACACGAACAGACTATCGTCTATATATATTATATCATTTCAAAATAAATAAAAAGAAACGAATCTATGCGTATATAAAGTTAAATATTTAACTTCTATACTGCTTAACCAAGCCCTGTAGATCCGTTAAATCGTTTTTGATAGTTTCGACCTGTTTCATTTTTTCTTCTTCGAAATTGTCAAGTATCGCTGGCAATGCTTTAGTGAGCTTATAAATGTGGACTGGCCTTCCCTTCCCTTTTTTCTTCAAATCTCTCTTTTTTGCCCATCCTCTTCGTCTCAATTCTTGCATTGCCACACTTACCTCAGGTTGCCTTAAATCTGCACCTTGCTCAACCTCTGCCGAGCGGCATTCGTCAACCTGTGATATATACATGAGTGTTTTGGCAAGATTCTTCGGCATCCCAAGTTCAGCGAACAATTGAACGGCCTTATCGTCTTTTTCATCCAATACAAATGATCTTTTTCGCTTCATTTTCCTCTCCTCGAGTCGTAAATCATTTGTGAGTATTTATATTTTTCTTATTTTTTCAATTTTTAATGAGTTTTTTGGTTTTAGATAACATTGTATTGTTATTATCAAAATTTCTAATTTTTATTTTACTTTCGCTAATCATTTTCTTAGCGAGATCATCAGGATATTCGCCAGAATAAACTATCTCCTTGACACCGGCATTTATCAACATTTTTGCACAAACAACACAAGGGGTATTGGTACAATATAATACAGAATTCCTTATTGATATCCCAAAAACGGCTGCCTGAATAATCGCGTTTTGTTCTGCATGTAGTCCTCTACATATTTCATGTCTTTCACCAGATGGAATGCCTAGTTCTTTCCTTAGGCAACCAACCTCTGAACAATGTTTGAGACCCTTTGGGGCACCGTTGTATCCCGTACTCAGTATGTGTTTATCTTTTACGAGAATGGCACCTACATTTCTTCTCAGGCAGGTGCTTCTTTTTGCCACAAGGTGGGCCATTTCCATGAAATATTCATCGTATGATGGTCGCTCTCCCATAAAAATCAAAAGATAATAGTTAGACCTGCTTAATAAAATTATGATAAATCCAATAAAACCGATGATAAAATATCATTATAGCGATATTTTGCAAATTTTTGCCTCTTTTGTACTTGGAAATGGGGGATTTGGGAGGAAAAATATAAGTTCTAAGAGCTGTTTATGCAATGTGAGGATGCACCAAATGAGAGATATTATTGTAGAGTTTGGCATAAACGCAGGGAAAGTGTGGAAGGCACTTAATTCATGGGGATCGCGTACAGAATCTCAACTGATAGAAAACACGAAACTTAGCGCGAAAGAAGTACATGCTGCAATTGGATGGTTAGCACGAGAAAATAAAATATACGAAGACGGCAGATTGTTTAAACTTGGAGAAACAAATCTGACAGTTAAAGTTGGAGAAAATGCTGGTAAAATATGGTATGTGCTTCATACGCAAGGAGACTCAGACATATTGCATATCTCAGAGTTAGCACAGATGGATGAGAGAGATACTTACTCTGCTTTGGGCTGGTTGGCTAGAGAAGGGACGATAAATACAAAGGCGAGTGAAAGAAATGACGAAGTGAGATCAGCCAAGCTTGAGATGGAAGGCATGAAAGGGGAGTTAGAATCATTGCATGCAGATTTGGGGGCAAGAAACCATATAATTAAAGAGATGACTACTCAACTTACAGAAGGACAAACTCAATTTGTAGAGAATATGGGTGCTGTTGAAAGATTACAAATGGAGCTGGATCAAAATCAAGACAAAATGGCGGAAATGAAGATAGAGCTAGATAAAAAAACAAACGATTTATCGCTATTGCAGAATGAATCAGGAACCAATTTCTTAAATCCAGAATTCAATACAAGTACACTTTTCAGCAAAGATATTCCTTTGACGCAGCTACAAAAACAACAGAATGTGTCAGAGCTTGGTGAAGATCGTCATGGAAAAGAACCCTTTAGTTGGAAGGATAAACCACGACGCAATTGTGATGAGATGGATATATCTCATGATGTTGCAAATAATCCTAAAACAAAAACATTAGATGACGATGAATCAGAATAATTGATACCTGGATTAAAACTATTTGTTTTCGTCAATATTGTGCTAAGGACTTTTAAAATGTCCATTTAATGCTGTTCCATTAAACTGTGCTACATCATCAAACTTAAAAGGATGGAATGTATATCCAGACTGCAGAAGTTAATTTTAAAGTTGCAGGAGATATCAAGATGGTATATAAAT
>Ga0255375_10123_pt1 | contig 13340 bp, 8 predicted proteins | sample ANMaggSeSYBR01H3_FD_182090 | JGI IMG/M metagenome (GOLD analysis project Ga0255375, IMG submission 182090) | Sediment cell enrichment communities from methane seep in Santa Monica Basin, California, United Staets - ANME aggregate JGI... | ecosystem: Environmental > Aquatic > Marine > Cold seeps >... | reverse complement strand
TGTTGCCCTCCCGGACATCCAGCAGGCTAGCCACAAAACAGGAGGTGGCATCACAAGGGGCAAGTTTATAACCGGTACGGATATGGTCCGCGCCCTTCGGTTCGTTAAGTATGAAATATGCCAACTGGCCGGCCACGCAGTACGTAGCGCCAAAAGTGGGACACAACACGCGAGTCTGATGCAGGTCGTCCACAATACGCCGGGTGAATTCGAGTGTTTCGGGTGTTACGATCAGTTGGCCGGTGTCCGGGTCGGTAACGCGGCTTATGGACCTCCAGCGATAGATGTTAAGCCAGTGACGATACCGGGCGTTATCCGGTTGATACTCTGCCGCCTTCATGGCGTGCGAAAGGATATCGGCATATTCTTCATTACTGCCCAGCCAGTTTTTCTCGGCCAGAGACTCTTCGTTATGCAGGACTTCTTTCCAGTAACTCTCGGCGCAGCGGGCATTGTTCGCGCCTGTTATTGCCCATATCCAGATGGCAACCACACAGATGGCAACCACAAAACGCAAGAGACGACAGAGTTGGCCGGGACTATTCTTCCTGTCGGTAGCGGAGTCGGCCGCCGCGCCTGTTCCTTTGCCTGTTCTTCTTGCAATCCTTCGGCCCATACCAACTAAAAGCCCGCACGACACGGCCGTAAGGCAGGCATTGGCAGGCAGATGTTGACCGAAATCGCTGAAGCTATGGATCATTATTGCCAGCAGGCCGAATCCCAGGCCGAAGGCGGCAAAGTGAATTGAATGACCGATGTGGCGAACGTTCTTTATGTAGTTGCGCCAGACGATTGCTATTAAAACGAGCATCAGTCCAAGACCAATCGCCCCTGTTTCCTCCGCCATCTGGGCGTACTCGTTCTCGGCGTGACCGGCCAGAGAAGAAAATGTCGAGCGGTCAAACATAGGATATACCACATCATGGCTGCCAAGCCCGGCACCGAAAAGGGGAAAACGCATCCAGGCGACCGAGATGTCCTTAACGATCTCCCAACGTCCGCCTTCCGCCCTATCGAACTCGCTCAGAGTGGCCAGTCGCTCATAAACAGCGTCAAATCCGATATGGAGCACGCAGATAAATGACCCGAGCGCCATTGCGGTTATGATCCAGCTTCGTCCTTCCAACCCCCGTTTGAAGGCCAGAATTACAACGGTGAAGCCCACAGCGATGAGCATCGAGACCATCCCGCCCCGTGTCAGCGAAATGAAAACTGTTGCTGCGCCCAGGATAATCGTCCCAATACAAAACCAGGCCATCCTGAAGTCCGTCTCACCCAGCCGAGTAACAATCTCCGGCAGGGCAACCTTTTTGTTGCCGAATTCCTTGTGCAATTTGACCAGCAGAAAACCCAAAGCCGCACCCATAGAAAGGTTCATGAACTGGCCATAATGGCTGTGATTGACAAACGTCCCTGAATATCCCTTGTTGTAGGTTGGAAATATCCAGTAAATTTTGCCATTGCCGATAAGATTTTGTAACAGTGCCAGCAGGGCTAATCCGCCTCCGATAATTGCTATGGCGGATAGAAGTCGCGTTATCTGTTCGTCCCGACGATAGATGTTCACCGTAATGACGAAAACTATCGCGATAGCCAGAATCAATCTCAGATTATGCCGGGTGGCCTGGGGATAGAAACTCAAAGTCATCTTGTTAAGAATATCGGCCGCGTTGGGCAGGTTACCGAGGAGGGTGGTTTTTGTGGCTGCCGTCTCCGGCGAGAGTATTTTTATCAGGGATACCGGCAATGGGAGCAATTGCACTACAGCCAATATAAGGAACAACGCCACCGGCACATACGCCCAGGTCCATATAAGATGAGCATCTTTTCTGATGGCAAGTTTCAGGGCAAAACAGATTGCCATTGCGCCGGTAAGAATGATCACCACCTGTTCACTCCAGGCGGAGACGGCCCCGAATGCCAGCGGCATAAACGCAAGAAGCGCTATCATCAGCCATTCGATAACCGTATCGAACCGGCTGAATGCGGTATCGCAAGAGGGAATATCAAACTGAGGCTGGCTCATCCGGTTCTCTCCTCGTGCGCAAGTTTAGTAACGGCTTTCACATTATCGCCTGTTCGGATTCTCATCGGATTATCGATACAGACCTGACGAGCGAATGTTTTACCAAGATGTTCCGCAATCAGCCCGTGGGCTGCGAACATTCTCGGCTGACGATTGTGGAGATTATGAGCATCGGTTGCCACCACCGCGACTACTCCGGAATCCAGCAGATGCCAACCGGTCTTCTCGGCAAGAGTACCAAAGTCACCTGTCAGGCTGCCGGCGGTTATCTGTAAGATCGCGCCTTTTTGCAGCCAGCCACTAATAATGCCCGGTTCTTTTGCAATTACACGATGTCTTTCCGGATGGCTTATTATCGCCTTGATACCGCGAGATGAAAGATCATCCAGAACTTCACTGATATCGATAAATATATCATGTGGAAGTTCTAACAGTATATATCGTCCGCCGTCCGCCAGGGTAAGTACAAGGTCATCGTCCAGCATTCGGACGAGCCGTTCATCGACTCTGACATCGGCGCCTGCCAACACATCTATTGGTATGCCATAGCCCTTTAGTACCTCATTCAGTTCCGAGACAGCCTGCCTGATTACACTTGCCTCATTTTGGCCATCGTACTGACCCAGTTGATGAGGTGTGGCTATGACGGTTTTGATGCCGTCCAACTGCAAGGCTCTGCACAAAGACACGGCTTCCGTCATGGTCTCCGGTCCATCGTCCAGGCCGGGCAGGCAATGGCAGTGTATGTCCACAAACTGCGTGCCTCTTACTGGCCGAAGAGGAACGTATTGGCTCTTACTGGTTTGTCTTCTGAAAAGTCGTCTCATTTATTTTCCACGTCCGGATTATTACCGGCTGATTTATACCAATCACGGGTTCTCACTAGCCCCCGATTGAAATCTGGGGATTCTTTATTGATTTTTTCCTCTTTCTCACCACTCACAACTCACAACTCACCACCCACAACTTACTATGACCTGGCTGTTTTTTCTTTAGCACCCTCTTCATGACGGCTGCGCCCGTACCCGTACCCATAGCCGCCGTAGTAGCCATATCGACCTTTGCCGTGATGTACATCGTTGACAACCACTCCCAGAATATTGGCCCCGACGCTTAACAGGCCATCTCTCGCCTGTTCGCCGGCCTTACGGGTCGATTTTTCCGCTCGTAGCACGAGCAGTGTTACATCGCACATTGCTCCGATGATGCGTGCATCAGTAACAGGCATAACCGGTGGCGAATCAATCAGCAGTCGATCATAGTTGCCGGAAAGCTCTTTGATGACATCTGCAAACGCCTCGCTGTTGAGCAACTCGGATGGATTTACCGGAATAGGCCCGCAGGGGATAATGTCCAGATTGTCTTCATTGGTGCTTCTGATAACTTTATCCAGCTTCTGTTGCCCCGCCAAAACGCTGGAAATGCCCGGCTCCTGCTCGGTTTCAAAGATGGCATGTTGCCTGGGCCTGCGGAAATCACAATCGATCACCAGGCTGCGCTGTCCTGCCTGGGCCATGGCGGTTGCCAGGTTGCTGACCAGCGTACTTTTACCATCACCCTGAGTAGGGGATGTGACTAAGATACTTTTGGCCTTACCGTTCGGCACACCGAAGTACACTGCTGTGCGAATAGTCTTGTAAGCTTCAGCGGTGTTCGATGTCGGGTCTTTATGTACCACCTGGCCGTGACCGATAAAGTCCTTCTTATCTCGCATGGACGGCACTGTTCCCAATATTGGCATACTAAGCACCGCCGCGATTTCATCGGTACTGCGCAGTCGGTGGTCGGTCCAATCCAGAAGCAGCGCCGAGCCTACGCCGAACATTAATCCCAGCACCAGTGCCATTGCCATGATACGTGTTCTTTGGGGCTTGCAGGGCTCATCTGCGGGACGGGCAACCTCGAGGATACTTATATTCAGGGCCCCGACATCTTCGGTTACATTTAGCTCTTTGATCCGGCTGTCGAGGATATCGCACAGGTTCTCTGTCCTTTTGAGCTCCGATTGCAGTATGTCATACTGAGCGGCCTTGATGTTAAGCTCTTGTGCTTCTTTATGCTGCTCATCAGTTGCCGCCTGTAGTTCAGTCTCTTGTTGCTGGGTGGCAATCCATTGTTGCCGAGTAACTTCAAGATAGGCAACGGCTGATTTCTTGTCCAATTCAACGAGTTGATTCTTGATTTGTGTCATCTTGTCCTCCGTCGCCTTAACGGTAGGATGATCGGCGCTTATTTTTCCCCTCAAACCCACCAATTGAAGCTGTAACAGGTTTATTTGAATACGCAGTTGATTTTCCTCCTGATTAATGGAACTATATAATCCCCTGGGATGCTGGACCTCGATAAGTTGCCTGAGTGTGGTTGGGTCGTTACTCATCAATTTTGCCGCCTCGTAGCCGGCCTTGGCATTGATAGTCTCGATTCGAGCCTCTGTCAGGGCGTTCAGCAGCTTGGCCAGACCCTGGATCATTATATTGCCTCGCTGATCTTCCAGTGTCAGGTCGCTGTTTTCCTTTTTGAAATTCAGAATGGTCTGGTACTGATCGTCCAGTTCCTTGTCTCGTTTAACTTTCTCGTTATGCAGGATTTTCAGCACTTCAGATGCGGTGCTGCGTTTACGCGTCGCATGATACGTGATGTAAGAATCAATCACAGCATTGATAATTTGAGCCGTCTCTTTCGGATCCGCCGATTCAAGAGACACACTGATGATATCATCCTTTTTACCTACCGTGGCTTCTATTTCTTTCTTAAGAAAAATAATAGGATTATCCACCTCGGTGAATATCTTTAGCCGGGTGATTTTCGGGTCTTCGATAACAGCCGCCAGGATGGGTGTCGAGGTCAGAAGGCCGCACTGGGTGTACAGGTAGTTCTTGGACTGTGTCATAAGACCTTCCTGCTCACTAATGATCTTGGGCCCGCTTTGTTCGACGTACAGACGCGATGTGCTGGAATAGATGGGCGTGGCCTTACTCAGATATACGAGTCCAGCCACAAGAGTTACTATAACCGCAAGCAGCACAATCCAATGGCGCCGCCATACGACCTGAAACAGTCCTTCCTGCGGCACCTCAATGGCCCTTGGTTTATCTGTCGAACGTATTTCTTCTTTATCGAAACTGGATTGATCGTGTCGGTTCATATATTCACCAATTTAACCTATTTAAAATATTGTTGTCCCAAAATTGGAGGTAAAGACGCAGATTGCCAACTGAGGGTTTTTGTTATGTGTACCTGACCTGCTTTTTAATCGAAAAAATCGGTTTGTCCGCCAAGGAGGAAAGTTACCCGGAATACCTGGGCAAAGAGCAGCCGCGTATCGGTTTCTAAGGTATGTTCCACGGAAACAACATCTCCCGGCTTAATGGTAATATTGGAAGCATCGCAGACATTGGCACCCCTTATACGGAAGGTCGCGTCGATAATGGAATCATCCGCTTTTTGTCGATAGACCCGTACGTACTTGGGGTTGGCAACCTGGTTCGCACCGCCGGCAAAGGCCAGAGCCTGCATAAGAGTGTATTTACTGGTCGGCGGGTAGGGAAAGGCCCCCGGATGGTTCACCAGCCCGACCACTGTGAAAACTTTCGGATCGAGTGATTCGACCTCGATGACATCGCCTTTGCTCAGGGCAACGTCAGCAAAGGGCATATTCATTCTCTTGACCGGCAGTACCAGCGGTTCGGTTATCTTGGATTTGGTTCCATTCTGAATGCGAATCACCCCCGCGCCGTCATCGGTTATCCCTCCGGCCTTCATCAATAACACCACCAGTGACAACTCGTCGCTCTGCAACGTATAAACACCAGGTTGCTCTACTGCCCCAATGACAGAGACAGACTGGGTATGATATTTAGCAATGCGGGCTATGATGGACGGACGGTCAACAACATACTTGGGATAATAGACATCGACAATCGCGGACTCGATCTCTGAAAGGTCCATACCTGTTACATAGACCTCACCTACGATAGGCAGGGTGATTTTCCCTTCTTTGCTGATACGACAGAGATGTGGTTGCATCGTCTCTAACGATGCGACTGAAATGAGATCGACCGTGCCTACCACTGCTGGCATATGCAATTCCAACACGTCCCCGACGACCACGGTATATGGGTCGGTCGGCACTCGCGCTTTGACCAGGCAGTCAACATCTACTTTCGGCCGTATGGGACCGGCCTTCATAAATTCAACCAACTGCTCGGTGGAGATCGACTTTGGATTGTTGCAACCGGATATGCACAGCAGGCCTGCCGTCAGGAAAACAATACACTTCCCAACAGCCACACGGCTGTCCGTATGGGGTACGAGATTCATTTTTTTCTCCCATCCTCAATAACACTGGAGGAGTCCGCCATCCTCAAGGCAGACCAACCAGTAAAATAAACATTCTTCTCCTATTTGTCCATCCGTGTTAGGAAACTCAAAAAACAGTACCGGCACAAGTACCAGCTTACGAAAATACGTAGTGATCAGTTAAGCTAAAATTTCAGGTTACAGGACTTTCTGTAGAGACAATTGCAACTAAGCCTCCTGGATTTCCCGTCTTCGCGAGAATGACAAACCAGAAATATTATTTCAACTAACCACCACGCGCTCTAACAAAACTTGTATTAACAACATCTCGACAGCACTCGTCAGGGCGATTTGCCATAACATAACGAGTTGTAGTTTTATTAAAGCCTCTTATTTATTACGAACTATTATGGCAGTTGATAAGGACTGCGAAGAGGCGGCCGATAGGGAATCCGTATTGGGTCCCTTCTGCTGTCTCCTGCCGCCGGAGCTGCTCCTTCTAAATTCCCCGTTGTCGAGTTGGAAGAATCCCGCCGTGAACTGGTGGCAGGAGCAGCAACAACATCTGGTGCCGCTACAGGGGCCATGATCGGAGCAGGTATAACTACCTTTGGAGTGGCTATGGGTGCAACACTCGGAGCCGGTGCAGCTATTTGACGGGCAACTGGCGGTGCCTTTGGAGTAGGCACTAATACCTTAGTAGCAACCACAGGTGTTACGATTGGGGCAGTTGCGGTCTGTCTTACACCGGAAGGTGTTCCCACAACAGACGCAGAAGCACCGGACATACCATATCTCGATGGAGTCTGGGACCGGACAGTTCTCGATGGAGTCCGAGGTCGGGCAGTCAACACAAATGGATCGAAGACAAGATACCCTTCTGCCGAATCGCTGCCCAGCATGAAATCCATTGGATAAATATCCTTATCATCCTTTGGGGGCGCGGCATCAGCTTTCTGGGCACAGACAAAGGCGACTGTGATCAACAGCACCAGAAGCCACATTGATCCGTTCAAAGATACGTTTTTATTGTTATTGTTTTCCATATTCATTGCTATTTAGCCTCCAGCTATATCAGTTCTATATAATTTCCTTTACTAACCAATTTCCTGAAAAATCAGCCACAGTTCCAACTGCACTTGAGCCATTGGTGGGAAAGAATCGCAAAGTCATGCAAATCAACCCTCCCATCCAGATTAAGGTCGGTACCTTCGCAGGTGCATCCGCCTTCACTATCATAAGTACAGCCAGTGGTCAACCAGTATGATGCGAAAATCGCAAGGTCCCCGACATTAACACACCCACTGTCGTCTATATCACCGAGCAGCTTATAGGCACTGAGTGCCTGGATCAATTCGCCGGAGTAATGGTATTGGGCTATTGCCCCCTCACTGAGGTGGTCATATACTATTCCTCCCCCGGGATATTCCACATACACAAACTGAGGCAGCACTGCTTTGGCCGCGCATATAGCGGAACTGTAGTCTGTGCCGGGGTCGTCGGCGTCGGCGGCAACGAGGCCAAGAGTGCCATACACCGCATCTTCCGTATAACCACTGGTTGGCAGGCCGTCATGGCCGAACCGCCAGTAAAAAGTACCTGCGTAATCCTGGCCGTCAGGGACCTGATGTCCAAGTAACAGTCCGGGAAGATCCTGCATTTTTACGCTCTGCCAATATGGCTGCCCTCCCGCCCCCGGCTTGACCAGGCTTGTATCTTCTGCCAGGCAAGGCCCTGTCTGGGCCAAAGCCCAGACAGCTATGCCAAGACTCATCACAGGATATTCAATATCCTCGTCATCGTCACCCACCTCGATAAGATGCTTCACAAGTCCGTCCCGCCAGATTGCCTTGTCCTCGGCATCGACATAATAGGCGGCCATGACATGATGTGCCATGTAGAATACGGCAACTGAGGGGGTGGTACCCTGGTAATACGCATTGATGTAACCGACCGTGCCACCCGGCTCATTGGTCCTGATCCAGTCATAGAAACCACTGACTACCGTCCGCCAATAGTTATCACCGGGGTCCTCAGCGAACTCGCTCAATCGTGTCAGGGAGTAGGTCTCGTCACCATAAAACCAGCCTGGATAGCCCAAACCAATGATATACTCCGCTGCCAGTTCGGCCGCGTCCAGGTAGTCGGGATTGCAGGTTACTCGATAAGTCTCCAAAAGGCCGGGCAGAATAGACCCGGTAAAACCAGTCTCAGCCGGCCATGCTCCCGCTTCCAGTTGACCTTCAGGAATCTGATCATCCACCAGCTTACTGGCTGCCAATATCATGGCATCCTGTACAGAATCAGCCTGAACGGCAACACTGCCCACAAGGAGTGATCCAACAGAAACACAAACCAATACCCATTTTTTCATCATAGCTCTACCTCCTAATTTGAGTTTTCCCTAACCCGGAAATCTGGTGCCCAATGAGTTAAAAAGGACCAATCCACCGGATAACATCATACTTCAGTATGATAATTGTATTCTCCAAAAAATATTTAGACTGTTTTTACATATTAGAACCTGCTTTACATACATCAGGCATACCACAATGCCTTATGCAACTCCAGCAGAATGAAATAATCGGAATATCCTTTGCTCATAGCAAATAGCATTTTACTATTCGTTATTCGAACTCTCACTCACAGTGTTTAGCATTTTACTATTTGTTATCGGGACTGTCAACCATAAAAAATATTTTTTTAATGCAACCGCCAAAAGTCCGAAAAACACCGCAAAATCGAGGGGGCAAAGTACGGTAAACTGACAGATTAGTAGTACAAACAATAAGAGTACCTGGACAACATGGTCAATATAGTGTATATGCTCAGTGCCATTTATCTGACAATGTACGGCAGAACTTCTGTAATAGCAGGGTGTTATGTTCGATTTCTTATTTCGCCCTTTCAGGGCTTTTCTTGAATTGACATCTTCTTTAAAATACGGTCTTAAGTGTCGCTGTAGTACTAAGCATGCTGGCGGTATGAATTGTGAAACCGTTCAAACCGCAGTTTGTGAAAGAATTGTGAAAAAAACATCTAAAATCTTAATGATATAGAGTGATATATAGTGATACGAAATGACGTTGGGCGAATTTTTATTTCTTTGCTGCAAAAAGACTTACCGCATAAGTAATTGGAAACAAAGAACTATCGGCTTGTTGCCGCGGAGAATCCCGCCCTCTCCGTTAGTATCCCATCACGCGATTGCGTCCTTTTTCTTTAGCGTTGTAGAGTGCCTTATCTGCCATTTGCATCAGATCGCTTACGGAAGCTGGTTGGTTTTTCTTAATGGTTGCGAATCCCATACTTAAGCGAGGCTCAACATGATTTGATATTATAATATCAGCGTTATTCGTCATTCTGATATTCTTATTTTTACTTAACTTTATTGGGTTCTGCTTATCTTTATCAAAGAATTGTCGCACTTCCCGCGCAAAATGTAATCTTATCCTTTCGGCTATCTTATTTGCTTCCGCCTCATCGCATTCAGGCAACAGTACAACAAATTCATCACCACCATAACGGGCGCACGTATCACCTTGGCGGGTAAGGGCTTGTATTAATTCGGCTACAAAAATTATTATCGAATCTCCGGTTGCGTGCCCCCAATTATCATTAACCTGTTTGAAATTATCCACATCGATCATCATGCAGGCCAGGTCATAGTTGTTTTTCATGGCATCGTCGAACATCATGTGAGAATATTCGTCAAGATGTCTGCGGTTGGCAAGGCCGGTTAAACTTTCGATATTCGTATGCTTTTTCAGGCGACGGACAAGACGCATCAGAGTCGAAGTGCGGTATAACACCTTTCTCTCTACGACTTTATGAATATCATTCAAATTCCGGCCCAGCCGGTTACGGTCCGTGTAAAGCCGTTGGAATTCGTTGGCCAGTTCACCAAGCTCATCATGTCGATTCAAATTAGCCAATTCAGAACATCGGCCGTAACGAACGGCCCTGATCTTACTTAATAAGTTATGTAAAGGCCTGAAAAATATATAGTTAACGTATAATCCAGTCACGAAAATTCCGCTTGCGGTAAGCCCCGACATGATCACTGTCATCTGTGATCGGCCAAAAATCAGGACGCATATTCCCCCAGCCACTATCGAAAATAGCGCACAGCCGAGGAATAATTTTCCTTTTAAACGTATAGTCGCAGCCAAGGGTAAGTCCCATAAGTTATTGTTATAATTGTAGTTATACGATGTCCACTACAAGTATAACATTTAAAAGAATGACATGCTCAAGCGGAAGAGAGATTATTTATCCGGCCATTCGCCTGTGAAGACTTCCTCGGCAGGCCCGACCATATAAACGTTGTTATCTTCTTTGTTCCAAAGGAGTTGCAAATCGCCACCCGGCAAATGAGCCAGAATCTCACGATCTGTCTTACTGGCCAAAATACCAGCCACGCAGACAGCCGCCCCGCCGGTACCACAAGCAAGGGTAACACCACTGCCGCGCTCCCAGGTACGAACGATAACTTCATTAGAGTCAATAACTTGCACAAAATGTACATTGGTACGCGAAGGGAACATTTTGTGGTTTTCGATGGCCGGACCCAGACGTTCCAACTCGATAGAACCGACATCATCACAATAAAATACAGCATGAGGGTTGCCCATCGAGACGCAGGTCAATAAAAGATTGTAACCCTCTATGGATAAAGGGATTCCGACCGCCTGTTGGCCGACTACTTTCACAGGTATATCGCAGGGCAAAAGAATCGGCTCGCCCATATTGACGCAGACGCGTTCTACTTTGCCGTAACTTATTGCCAAAGCGACAGTTAGAACACCGGCCCTGGTTTCGATATTTAATTCGATGATGTCATCGGCTTGTGGATAAAACCTGCCAAGCAGCTCTTGGAAAATGGTGTCGGTAGGGGGGTGCCCCTTAGCTAAGTTCTTTTCGTAGGAGAACTTAGCCAGGCAACGAATACCATTGCCGCACATCTCGGCCTCACTGCCGTCGGCGTTGAACATACGCATACGAACATCAGCCCGCTGAGAAGGCATTATCAGGATCAGGCCGTCCGAACCGACGCCGAAATGCCGATCACTGACGGCGACGGCCAGCTTTTCCGGCTCTAAGACCTTTTCAGAAAAGCAGTTAACGTAAACATAGTCGTTGCCGATACCGTGCATCTTGGTAAAACGCATAATCGCACCTCGCAGATAACTCTTTGAAACTACGTGATTTAACCATAAAGATAATATGAGATAAAGAGAAAATTTACAGGTAGTTGTTTTCATTATGGGAAATTGATGTAAGTCCTTAATTTGTGTGAAAAACGGATTTTTCACTTTATACGATTTTTAGGTGATTTTGCCCGAAAACCGTTCATTTTACGCATTTTTTTTGTGACGCGGCGAAAATTTCGTTTCGTTAATTAACGAGTTTCAACTGTTTTCGACCAATATTCGACAAAAACAGACAGCTTTCGAGTAAAAGTCAATTTGCCTAAATATCAAGATAGTAAAGATAGGAAGTTTGAAAAGTTTGAAGGTTGGAAAGTTGTAAATTGGTGAAGATTGTACGGAAAATGAGTGGAGTAAGATTCCGCCCAACATATCTCAAATGAAAAAAAGGTTAAAAAAGCAATTTTTTATTGACATGAGAAGCATCCAACAGTAATTCCGTAGCTGAGTTTTTTCTGAAACATTGGAGGCATATATTTGGATGGAGGCGGAAAGTGGGCTTGTCCCATTTCTTTCGATACACGTTTTTGATAGGGTGTTTTTTTTCTTTCTTCATTTGCATATTGCTGAATGTGCGTTCACACAAATATTTGTGTTAATCGTATTTATGATATAAGTTAGAGTATTTTGTTCAACCCCTACGGGGTTGTAAATCTTTTGCTGACTCTACCACGGGTTTTGGCCTGCGGCCTTCACCCGCGGCTATTATTGTTATGACCCCTTTGGGGTCAGGTAAGGAAAATTTGGTTGAAAAATTACAAGGTATTATATGTAAGCATTCAGTCATAAGCCGAAAACCGTTGAAACGGTTGAAAAAAAACGTTCGGCGAGACCGCCGGCACCGGACTGAAGTCCGGTGTTAATGAGAAAAACCGTCCATTGTACACGGTTGAAAAGTTACGAAACATTATACACTAAAGAAGGAGAATGTTATGGTTAAACAAAGGGTTATCAAGAGTGGGTTGTTGTTGTGTGCAGCAATTTTACTGACGGGACAGGCAGCGGTTGGAGGAACAGTTTATGTAGATGCCGGGGCTACGGGGAGCAACGATGGGTCAAGCTGGACAGACGCGTTCAACTGTTTGCAGGACGGCATCGACGCCGCGGTGGCTAATGATGAAATTCAGGTTGCGGCAGGGAGCTATTGTCCGGATATGGGTAATGGCTACGTAGCCGGTGATCGGGAGGCATCGTTTGTTTTGAAAAACGGCATACACATCCTGGGTGGTTTTCCGGCAGGTGGAGGAGACAGAGATGTTGAGGCTAATATAACTGTTCTAAGCGGCGACCTGCTGGGAAATGACGAACCGACAACCGAAACCGAGGATTTGCTTGCCGATCCATGTCGGGCGGATAACAGTTACCATGTCATTGTCGGCCAATATTGCGGGCCGTTGACCGTGTTGGATGGATTGACCGTTACGGCCGGGTACGCCAATGGTACCGACAATCTGGGAAAAGGCGGCGGCTGGTTTAATACGACCAATAGCAGTCCGACAGTAACCAACTGTATTTTCGAGAAAAACGCGGCGGCCTTAAATGGCGGCGGATTATACAATAAGGATATTGCCTGTAAGCCACCGATAACTGATTGCGAATTCAGAGGTAATTTATCAGGTACTCACGGCGGTGGAATATCCTGTGAGTCTAATAGTTTTGCCTGGGTGATAAGTAATAACATCTTTTTCGGCAATGTCGCATCCAGTTATGGTGGCGGAATGTATTTTGTTTATAGTAGCCCCACGGTGGAAGATTGCGAATTTACGCAAAATAAAGCCGTTTATGGAGGCGGACTATTTACCGAC
>Ga0255375_10119_pt1 | contig 13469 bp, 13 predicted proteins | sample ANMaggSeSYBR01H3_FD_182090 | JGI IMG/M metagenome (GOLD analysis project Ga0255375, IMG submission 182090) | Sediment cell enrichment communities from methane seep in Santa Monica Basin, California, United Staets - ANME aggregate JGI... | ecosystem: Environmental > Aquatic > Marine > Cold seeps >... | reverse complement strand
AAGTCTCCCCTTCGACCGAAGGGTGTCCGCATGGATAGGGAAGATTTAGAGGGGTAAATAAGTTTATTCAGTATTCTATTAGGAAGTTTGTTATACACCCATAATTTACACTTCCGGTTTCAGATAACACCTTATCTTTGGGCAGCAATTAGATAAATAAGACGCATGTCCGATACTACAAAATTTTATCCCGGAAAAAATAAAATAAAATTGTTTGGGTCAATGGCCCTGATTTTTGTTTTCACTTTACTTGTTTATCTCCCAATCCTAAACAACGATTTTCTTAAAACCTGGGACGATAACCGTTATATCCTGGATAATCCGCATATTAAGGATTTTGAGCCGGATAAAATTCCGGGTTTGTTTACTCTTTATTATGATGGGCATTACCATCCTCTAACAATGATTTCACTGGCTATTGATTACAGCATCGGCGGCGCTAATCCAAAGGTGTTTCATTTAACATCCCTGCTTTTCCATATCCTGAATTCGCTGCTGGTATTTTGGTTTGTTATATTATTACTCAGGCCAAAAACCCTTTTAGCGCCTGCAATCACAGCCCTTCTTTTTGGCATAGCCACCATACATGTTGAATCGGTTGCATGGGCATCGGAACGTAAAAATGTCCTTTTTGCCTTTTTCTTCCTGATTTCCATGATCACATACATTAAATATATTAATACAGGCAAAAAACCGTTTTATTGGCTTACCCTGTTTGTATTTATCCTTTCGCTTTTTTCAAAGGTAACGGCCATCACTTTTTTTGCAGTTTTATTTTTAATTGACTTTTTTTATAAACGAAAGCTTTTATCTAAAAAAATAATCCTCGAAAAAATACCATTTTTAACCCTTACCATCACGTTTGGTTTATTTGCCATGTTTGCCCAGAAAAGTTCATGGGGGGAGAATTTGAGCCAGCAATATTTTCCATTTTATGAAAGGTTGGTTTTTTCCTCCTATTCCTTTTTTGCCTATATTTTTAAATTGATCATCCCTGTAAATATGTCGGGCCTTTATCCTTACCCGGTGCAGCCCGGAAGTTTTATAAGCATTGCAGGGCTCGCCGGACTGCTATTGGTTGTTGTCATGGCTTATTTATTTGTAAAAAAGATCAAAGACAAAGTGCTGGTATTCGGATCCCTCTTTTTTGTAGTTAATATTTTTCTGTTGTTAAAACTTTTTGAATTCCCGGCAGGGGATTACATCATGGCCGACAGGTATGCATATATCCCATCCATTGGTTTGTATTTGCTGGCTGCATTTATACTTGAAAAATTTATGCAAAAAAAGCCGCTTTATAAAAAGGCGGGCATTGCTTTTTTCATCATTTATACCTTATTTATCTCCTTGCAGACATTTAACCGGGTTTCAGTATTTAAAAACGGCCTTGTGTTTTATTCTGATATTATTGAAAAATCACCCGGTGCAAAGGTTGCTTATACCAACCGGGGCGGTATTTACAGAGACCGGGGCAAACTGAACGAGGCCTTAGCTGATTTTAACAAAGCCATAAAGATCGGCCCCAGAAGTTATAAAGACTTTTCGAACCGGGGAGTTGTTTATGTTGACCTTGGAAAATACAAAAAGGCATTCACGGATTTAAACAAAGCCCTGGAAATAAATCCGGGCAATCTGGATATCAGGGCCACCTATGCTTATTCCTGCCTGCAAACCGGTAACTTTCAGCAGGCCATCGAAAATTATTCATTAGTATTAAAAGCTAAACCCGAAAACCATGAGGCGTATGCAAACCGTGGTACAGCTTTTTATAACCAGGGTAATTTGCAGGCGGCCATTTCAGATTACACAATGGCCATACAATTGAACACCGGTTACCTGAATGCATGGTTTAACCGGGGACTGGCCAAAATTCAATCAGGTGATCTGAGCGGGGCTATAGCTGATCTTGCCCAGTGTGTTAAACTGAAACCCGATCATGCAGAAGCCTATTCAAACCTCGGTGTCGTCTACTCAAAAACCGGAAACTTTAAAGAGGCATTTGCAAATTATAATAAAGCTCTATCCATTAACCCATCTTATGCAGAAGCATATCTCAACCGGGGCATTGACTATTATTATCTTGGACAGTTCGACAAAGCCTTAAAAGATTTTGACGAGGTGATAGTTATCAACCCGGCTTTGGGTGCAGCATATTATTTTAGGGGAATGGTGAACCTGAAAAATAATAATAACCCATGCAATGATTTTTCAACCGCCTTGCAGCTTGGTTTTCAAATGGCTGCCGAAATGATAAATACTTATTGTAAATAATTATCAAATGTTTTGTTGGCGAATACAAAATATTTTCGTAAACCGCTCCTGCCGGATTTGTTGAAATCCTTGTATATCAGTAATAACAATAGTTTGGCATTAGCCTTTATGCTTTACAGTTTAACTAAATTATTTATTAAGAAATTGTTAATAATTCATTTATTGACGACCTACTAATTTTTAGTTCAACTATATAGCATTTTTTCAACAGCAATGTGTTTAAAACTGCTTTTGCTTCCTCGGGTTTATTGGTTGTATCTTCGCTACGTTTTGTATTGTTGTTGTTGGATTTTCTATCTCACGCTCAGTCAGTAAATTACAAATTTTTTAATCACCAAATGTTACATCTTATGAATGATAGTCTGTTTGCTAATGTTGAAGGAAAGTTAAAGGAAAACAAACAGGAAAGTTTTTACGACCAGGTTCTTGAAAAAAGGAAACGTCCCGACTTACCTTTAGAGGAAGGGGAAATTTCCATTTCAAAAAAAGAGCTTGAGAAATTACAAGTGGAAAAAAGGATACACGAATTGAAAAAATACGAACCTGAAACGGTAAGGGAAAAGGCAACACAATATTTCAACGGTGACGAACTGGCTGCTAATGTCTGGATCAATAAATATTCGTTAAAAGACAGCGAAGGGGACATCTATGAATTGAGTCCGGATGATATGCACTGGCGACTGGCAAAAGAGATAGCCCGTATTGAAAAAAAATATCCTAACCCGCTTACAGCCCGTGACGTTTATATTTTACTAAAAGATTTTAAATACATTATTCCACAGGGCGGGCCGATGGCAGGTATTGGAAATGATTTCCAGATTTCCTCCCTGTCGAATTGTTTTGTAATCGGAAACAAAGGTGATTCCGATTCGTACGGGGGCATATTAAAAATTGACCAGGAACAGGTTCAGTTAATGAAAAGACGAGGAGGTGTAGGCCACGACCTCAGTCATATCAGGCCCGAAGGAAGCCCTGTAAAAAACAGTGCCCTCACTTCAACCGGTATCGTGCCATTTATGGAGCGTTATTCAAACTCAACACGTGAAGTTGCACAAGATGGAAGAAGAGGCGCCCTTATGCTGAGCATTTCTGTTAAACACCCTGACTCAGAGAAATTCATTGATGCTAAAATGGAAAAAGGCAAAGTAACCGGCGCTAATATATCGGTTAAAGTTGATGATGCCTTTATGGAAGCCGTGAAGAATAATACACCCTATGTTCAGCAATATCCTATTGATTCGGACAATCCGGTTTTTAAAAAAGAAATTGATGCCGGGAAATTATGGAAAAAGATCATTTATAATGCCTGGGCCAGTGCGGAACCAGGTGTGTTGTTCTGGGACACTATCATTCGCGAATCGGTACCTGATAGTTATACCGACCTGGGCTTTAAAACCGTTTCCACTAACCCTTGTGGTGAAATCCCACTCTGTCCGTACGACAGTTGCCGGCTGCTGGCTTTAAACTTATTTAGTTATGTCCAGAACCCGTTTGCTCCACAGGCCAGTTTTAATTCCGAACTTTTCAGCCGGCATGTACATTATGCCCAGCGTATCATGGACGATATCATTGACCTGGAAGTGGAAAAAATTGATGCTATTCTGAATAAAATCAATTCCGATCCTGAAGAGCAGGAAATAAAAGGTATTGAAAGACAATTGTGGGAGAATATCCGTAAAAAATCATTGCAAGGCCGCCGGACCGGCATAGGGATAACTGCTGAAGGTGATATGATTGCCGCCCTGGGTGTTAGATACGGAACCAAAGAAGCAACCGATTTTTCAGTTGAGGTTCATAAAATGCTTGCCATTGAAGCCTATCGTTCATCAGTAGAACTTGCTGAAGAAAGGGGAGCTTTTCCGGTGTTTGATTTTGAGAAAGAAAAGGACAGCCCGTTTATTAACAGGATAAAAGAAGCCGCACCAGTTGTGTATGAAAAAATGAGCAGGGTAGGCCGCAGGAATATTGCCCTTCTTACCATTGCCCCTACGGGTAGTGTTAGTATTTGTACACAAACAACTTCCGGCATCGAACCGGCTTACATGGTTTCTTATAAACGCAGAAGAAAAGTAAACCCCAACGATAAAGATGTGGAAGTAACTTTTACGGATGATATTGGCGATTCATGGGAAGAATACAATGTGTTCCATCCTAAATTTGAAACCTGGCTTTCGGTAAATGGTTATGATGTGGCCGAAGTAAAATCTTATTCTGTAGAAAAACTTCAGAATGTCATTGAAAAATCACCGTACCATAAAGCTACTTCCAATGATGTGGACTGGGTGGAGAAAGTCAGGATGCAAGGTGAGGTGCAAAAGTGGGTTGACCATTCGATAAGTGTTACTGTAAACCTGCCGAATGACGCAACCGAAGAAGTGGTAAGTACTGTTTACCGCACTGCCTGGGAAAGTGGGTGCAAAGGGATGACCATTTACCGTGATGGTTCGCGTGACGGAGTGCTGATCAGTAACAGTGAAAAGAAAAAGGAGGACGAGGCTGTGTTTAAGGAAACAAAAGCACCGATCCGGCCAAAAATACTCAGATCTGAAATAGTCCGTTTTCAGAATGATTACGATAAATGGATAGCTGTTGTAGGATTAATGGACGACAAACCCTACGAGATATTTACCGGTAAATCCGATGAGTTTTACCTGCCACCCTGGGTGAACGAAGGATGGGTAATTAAAACCAAAGATAAAAATAACAAAGCACGGTATGATTTTGAATTTGATGATAAAGCGGGTTACAGGATCAAAGTCCCCGCATTGTCAAGATCCTTTAACAAAGTGTTTTGGAATTATGCAAAACTAATCTCCGGTATCTTACGTCATGGTATGCCGCTACCCTATGCCATTATCCTGGTTGAAAACCTTACTTTCGACAATGAATCAATCAACACATGGAAGAATGGCGTGGTAAGGGCGCTAAAGAAATTTATCCCCGATGGAACCGTAGATAAAAAAAGCACATGCCCCGAATGCCATACCGAAAAAAGCTTAATGTATAAAGAAGGTTGCCTGGTGTGTAATGAATGCGGGTATTCTAAGTGTGGGTAACAATTTAATTAATTTTAAAATGAAAGAAAATTGCTGAGATTAATAGGAAAATAAAAAAGCGAATGTTGTTGGCCCAACATTCGCAATAAGGAATAATAAATCTTCAAACGATAAATTAAGGCTATTCGACCTTAATTATATTCCTATTTTATTATACAAATGTATTATATCAAAAGCAATTTTGAAAGTGTTTATAAAAAAAAGATTACAATAGATATACATATGAAACTCACTGTGTAATATTTAGATAACGAACAAGTAGTAAATTTTGTTAATAAAATTATTTAAGACAATAAATATTATGATACTAAAAATTATAAAACTAAAGTCAATTTTATTTAATAGCATACATTTTTTTTCAGCTTACATTGATAAGTTTAATTCTGAGAAAATATTAAAACTTATTTTCTCTTTAATATTTCTTATCATTTTATCGTATCCATCTTTTTCTGAAAATCTAACAAAAGAGAATTATATCAATAATAAGTTAAAACAGTTTTTATCCTATGATCAGGAATTCTTTGACTCGGAGGTTGATATTAGAAATTGCATAGTCCAACTAAATTCGTGGAGTAATAAGTTAAGGAAATCTCTGTCTCAGGCTAGTTCACAACTTGATTCAGTTACTGTAGTAAACAAATTTATATATTCAAATATAGAGATTAAATTCAGTAATAAATCAATTCTTTTGTCAGATATATTTCTACACAAAAAAGGGAATTGTTTAACTATCGCGATTTTACATTTGTTATTAGCAGAGAAATTAAATATGCAATTGTTTGCGATTCCAGTTCCTGAACATTTCTTTATTAGATATTATTCATCCAATACCACATATATTAATATGGAACCCACGCGGAATGGGCGTACATATACAGATTTATCTATTATAAATTACCTTAAAATATCAAGCTCTTCAATTTCTAAAGGAGTTTATATGGTCAAAAAATCTTTAAACGAATTGCTTCCATACTATTTAAATAATCTTGGAGCTATTTATTATTATGAATCAAAATATTTAGCAGCAAAAAATCTTTACAATATATCATTACAGATTGATGCGAAACAGCCAATTACATATTATAATCGTGGAAATGTTTATTTTGATTTAGGTTATTACTTACTTTCTATAAAAGATTATAATTCGGCAATCTACTATGGTTTACATAAACACGAAGTTTATTTTAAAAAAGGAGTAGCAAATTACAATCGTGGAAATAAAGAAGAAGCATGTAAGGGTTGGGAAATAGCTGCAATATTGGGAAATAAAAAAGCTAAAAAATTGAAATTATCAAAATGCGACTAATATTGGCTTTATCTTAAAACTGTAAATATAATTGGAATTTAACGGTATAACTAACAGGTTATTAAAACCTGTTTGAGTTTTTTTATACCAATCCAGGGAAATTAGGCAACAGGCCACTGGTAATTTTTTTCATTTCAACCTCCCCATTTTGGGCGGCTTCGTCAAGGGTGCGATTAATGACGGTCAGTAACATGTCTTCCAGTTCTTCTTTTTTGTCCTTATCCAGTAATTCTTCCGAAATTTCAATACTGGTAATCATTTTGTTGGCATTGGCTTTAATGGTGATTTTTCCATCAGGTGAATCGGTTTCAACGATAATACTATTCAGCTTTTTTTTCGATTCTTCAATTTTTTGCCTGGCTTCCTGAAGTTTAGAAAATATGTCTTCGATCATGGTTGATTTATTTTAAGCGGTTAAGCGAGAGGTGTCCAAATTTACAAAAAAAATCTTCACCGGGTTTATTGTTCAATAAATAAAAGATCAGGGCTGGAAAGGATGTGAAGCAGCATGTTTTCCAAAAAATTCTTATCGAAAGATTTGAACAAGGTTTGTAGCGCCTCTTTCTTTTTATCTTCTTTCATGCCTGAATTAACTATTTCTTTCAATTTCCTGATTTGGGATACTTTTAATTCGTCTTCCAAAGCCTGTTCAATAATTGAAACCGGGAGGCTTTTTTCTTTTACGGTTTCTTTTTCGGGCAGGCCAAAAGCATTTAATTCATCAATGGAGGCCTGCAATACTTCACGGCCCAGTTTTTTGCAGGTGTCCATGTAGGCCGACTTTCCGGTAGTATCTCTCAGCGCCCAACTGGAAAAATCGTATTCAATTTTTTCAATTTGCCTGATCTTAGGGTTTTGCTCACCGAAAATCCGGGCAAGTAAAACCACGGTATATTGTTTCCAGGCATCCAGGTCGAAACCTTTGTTTTCGAGTTTTTTTATTTGTGCTTCCAGCAGTTTGATCTCTTTCATAACATTAAAGAATTTAAAGAATATCAAAGATAAAAAAATCTGTGAATCTGAGGAAGGGTCTTTTTTGTTTAATTTTGGCCCTTGTTCGATAAGTGAAAATTTAAAATAATTATATAACAATGGCAAAATACGGAAAATGGGTAGGCCTTGGATTAGGATGGGCAATGGGTGGCCCTATCGGAGGAGTTATGGGCCTGGTATTCGGTTCAATGTTCGATGGGATGCAAAGTGGTACTTACGTGTATAAAGGTGAAGGACACCCATATAGTGCACCTGCAACAGGTACAAACCGCACCCGGCCTGGCGACTTTGCTGCCAGTCTGGTGGTTTTATCGGCTACAGTGATGAAGGCCGACGGTAAAGTTTTAAAATCGGAGCTTGAATATGTAAAAAAGTTTTTTCATCAGCAATTTGGTGAAAAACTAGCGGTCGAAAATATGCTTGTGATGCGTGAAGTTCTGAAACAAGACATTAATGTTCAGAAGGTGGCACAGCAAATTCGTCAATACATGGATCATTCAAGCCGGCTGCAACTGTTGCATTTCCTTTTTGGTATTTCTTCGTCTGATGGCCATGTGCATTCTAAAGAAGTAGATGAGATAAGGAGGATCAGTAATTTTTTGGGTATCCGCACTGCTGACTTTGATTCCATTAAAGCCATGTTTTATAAGGATGTTTATTCATCATATAAAATTTTAGAAACCACTCCCGACGCTAATCATGACGAAGTGAAAAAAGCATATCGTAAAATGGCCTCCAAATACCATCCTGATAAAGTAAGCCACCTGGGTGAGGAATTCCAGAAAGCCGCCAAAGAAAAATTCCAGAAAGTTAGTGCAGCATATGAGCAGATTAAGAAAGACAGGGGAATGAATTGATTAAGGAATATATACAATAACTAACAGAAAGCAGCTTTTTTTTACTTTTCGATGTTTTTCATTTTTTAAATTCTTTACCAATCTCTGTAATATCAGGGTGTATGGTGATTATATGTTTATTTCTATTTTTCTTTGTTTTGATTTTGTTATTATTTTTGTTCAAACTATTCAAAATTGTTGGAAAAAGCAAAAGCCGAAAATAATTTTGAAAGGGAAATAAAACTTGAAAAGGAATTTGAAACAATTGCTTCAAATATTGAAATTGCAGAAAGTGAAATTAATGAAACCGTTTACAATCTTTACGAAATGTCAGATGAAGAAATTGGGATAATTGAGAAAACTATTATTTAGCTTGTAAGCAGGAGATTGTAGTTAAAATTTATTATTATATTTATTACTTTTGTAAAAAATAATTATGGGAACAATACACATACACAGCAACAAACCAGATGACCTTTATATCTTAAACGAATTGGCAAAGCGCATGAATTTAAAATCAAACATTGAAATTCCCGAAATCGAAACAAATATAAGCCCCACACAACCTGACATTGATTACCATGATACACCTGAGGGGATAGTGGAAGCAATAAAAAGGGGGTTACAGTACGAAAAAGAACTTGATGCTGGTTTGCACAAAGAAAAAACATTGTTGGAATTATTAGATGAAGAAGATTGATATGGAAGTTAAAATTACTACCTCTCCTGATTTCGACAAAAGCTATAAACATTTGAAAAAACGTTATAGATCGCTCCCATCTGATTTAAAGGATATATATTTTGAGTTAAAAAAAAATCCTGATTTGGGCAAAGATTTGGGCAAAGGTGTTCATAAAATCCGTGTTGCTATAAAATCAAAAGGCAAAGGCAAAAGAGGCGGTGCAAGGGTAATTTCACATAATACTATAATTGCTAAAATTTCAACCCAAAGAGTTTTGTTACTTACTATGTATGACAAAAAGGATAAAGATAATATAACCGACAAAGAAATAATATTGCTTTTAAAGAAAAACGAAATAATATAATAAGTTTTGTACCATATTGGTAATATGGCGCCATCAAATCAGAAAACAGGAAATATTTTTGTTAAAAATGATGACTTTACAGTTAACAAAATAGATTTCAGAGAAATAAATGTTATTGCCGAAATTGAAGAAATAAACAGGGAACAGGAACAGATACTTGACAGGAAAAATGTGGATGAAGAAAAGCTTAATATGGTTATTCGGTTATAATTTTTTAAAACAGAGGTAACTGTGGAAGATAATGCAAATTTATACTCGATAAATCTTAATGATTTTCATATGGAATTTGCTATGTTATCATCACCAAAAGATGATCCTTTAAAATTTCTTTTAATAGCAAACTACGCTAATATTTTACAAAAAAAGGATTGAGCGAACCTGTTGAAAACGTAGCCAAAAAAAACAGCATAAGTATAGATTATCAAAAATTCATGGAATATGGATATTTTATACCGCCTAATGAAAAAGGCAAAGCATATTTCTTGTTTCCTAATTATGAGATAACGCCTAATGAGGGAAATTCATACCGGTTTTTTTTTAGCTTTAAAAATATGGGTATTCGGAAGATACGATTTTGATTCAATAAAACCATTCCTTAAATAGTGCTTGCACGAAAACTCTAATCTAGCAGAATATCAATGGATTGCTGTTGAAAACTTGTTAGAATCTTCATAAAAACCAAGTATCAGATATCGTTAAAAAGCTTAATTTTAGGGCATTGACCATTTGAGATTTGTCACAAAAAGTGGAAATAATGTAAAAGATAAAAATATGCGAAAGAGGTTCGAGCAACAATTTGAACTTGGGGTAAAACCCATTTCAGAGTAAGGTAAAATTAAAAGTACCTCATACAGGTCAGGTTAATGAAACTGCAATTGTAATTCAATCTACAGAAACAATCTACTTCCGAGAGGTGATTATGATAACGACCATGATATTGCTTGTGCTTTTAGTGTTATTATAATGGAAACGTTTGCAGAAATGCTTGAAGAATTTCATGGAATACGAAATAGATATAAAATAAAAAAGGTTTAACAAATTGTTCAAACTATGTTCAAACCAATTTTTGTTAAACCTTTCTATCCTTTGTCGGGGTAGCAGGATTCGAACCTGCGACCTCCTGCTCCCAAAGCAGGCGCGCTAACCGGACTACGCTATACCCCGTAATATTAATTTCCAATACTTTAAAGAACTTCTATCCGCCTTCGCCAAGGCTTCGGCGGATGAAAGCGGAGAGAGGGGGATTCGAACCCCCGATACAGTTTAACCCGTATGCCAGTTTAGCAAACTGGTGGTTTCAGCCACTCACCCACCTCTCCGGGTTCATGTTTGATCAACATTTAATTTTTTACCTTCGTTTAAGGAGGTGCAAAAGTATAAAATAAATTAATTCCACAAGGGTTTTGTTTAATAATTTTAAAATCCGGCCTTTGATTTCGATTTTATACTTTTGTCGAAAAGTATAAATGAATGGATGCGAAAGATAAAATAAGTTATGTTCTGAAGGAGATACCTCCTCAAGTTAAACTTGTTGCCGTCTCAAAAACCAGGCCTGATTCAGAAATCTTAAAGTTTTATAATGCCGGGCACAAAATTTTTGGAGAAAACAAGGTTCAGGAAATTACATCAAAATATATTTCCTTACCCAAAGATATTGAATGGCATTTTATTGGCCATCTTCAACGAAACAAGGTAAAGCTTATTGTCCCTTTTGTTCATCTTATTCATGGTGTAGATAGTTTCCGATTGCTAAAAGAGATTAACAATCAAGCCAAAAAAATCGACAGGATAATAAACTGTCTACTCCAGTTTCATATCGCCACGGAAGAAAGTAAATTCGGATTAGATATGGAAGAGGCCAGAATCATGATTGAATCGGATGAATTTAAATCCCTTAACCATATCAGGATCAAAGGTGTGATGGGAATGGCAACCTTTACACAAGAGGAGAGAATTATCCGGGAAGAATTCAAAAACCTGAAATCCATTTTAAATGAGTTAAAAAAATCCTGCATTAACCTTGATGATGATTTCAGGGAGATTTCCATGGGAATGTCAGCTGATTATAAAATTGCTATTGAAGAAGGTAGCACGATCGTGCGAATTGGCAGTGCTATTTTCGGTGCCAGGCTGGTCTATTGAGGTACAAATGTTGATTTTCCATAATTCTTAAACCAGAAATCATTTTTATCCTGGTTATTTACTTCTATGTCGAGGTTCGCGTCTGACATAATAAAACCAAATGCCCCGGAGTCTAATATCCAGTTATTTGAATGATCAATACCATTAATAATTCCATCAGCATTTAAATCACCTGCTATCATCCCAAACAAGCCGTTCCCCAGATCAGCTTGTGCATCCACCCCGCCATAGGCTTTTATAGCATCGTCGGTAAAATCATAGCTGTAAATATCACCAGACTCAATCAACTGGCTCGCTGAAATCACACTTATATGATTCCGGTGGTGGATTACAGCAAATATTTCGTTTTTTATGGTTGCCCCAAACTCCAGGTCAGCGCTTTCTGAAATACTAAGTAGTTGTCCGTCATTAAGTATAAAACATGCTTGCCGTTCAAGCAATGATCCGGGATATGCAAGGCCAACATCTATGGTGTCCCTTATCTCAACCAATACCCAATCAACTGCATTTACAGGAATAGTAATAACCGATTCCAAACCCGCATAATTCCAGGGCGATGTATTAAATGGCTGCGATAAAGGAAGTACACCTTGCAATGAAGTATTCATGCTGCTTCCATTATAAGGGCCTTCAAGCAGCACCTTGAGGTTTACGCGGAAACTTATTGATGAATTTAAAGCTGTATTAATTGCAACCCTCCACTTCTCAGCCATTTTTTCTTCTCCGGTCTCATTGGGATGAGTACCATCAAATGTATCATTTGATGCGTCAAACCCATCAAACTGGTCAACAATATATACAGGGCTGTCCGGATCAGCCATATCAATAGCTATTTGCGGGATGTCAGCGTTCAATAAAGGAATTTTACTGATAAGCAAGGGATTCGTTGAAGATATTAAGGTAGCAAGTAAAATGATAATATTCGGATTATCGGATCGCAACTCTGTAATGATACTTTTAAGTTCAGCGATTGTAGTCGCTATATTTGCAGGATCACCTGTCCCCTGGTATAAATCATTAGTACCAAGGTGTATCATTGCAATACCAGGAGTATAAGAATTTAACCATGATGGTAACTGTGCCAGTATCTCATCACATCTCCATCCCCAATGGCCTTCATGATTCTGATCAAAAGTAAATCCGTTATAATCAGGGAATACCGGTGTACCTTCATGATGTGTTGTAAGATTACCTACATAATCAAAGTCCAGGTTATCATCAATTAGTTTTGTCCACAACGGATACCTGTAACTCAAATGTGTACTGTTGGATTGCGTTATGGAATTACCTAAAGGAACTATATTAATTGTTTGGGATTCTAAATCTTGAATGTATAGAATACAAAAGACAACAATTAGGTATTTTTTTAAAGTCTTTGCCATCATAAAATCAAATCTTGTGATTTAATACGTATTACCATTAAATATCATAAAAGCACCTTTGTATTCGCGGGTTTCAAACTCACCCACTGCTATAAAAATATAAAAGTACGTGCCATCCTGGAGGCCACCACCATCCCAATCATTTTCGTAATTGTCTGCTTTGTAAACTTTTTCGCCCCACCGGTTAAAAATAATGAGTTTATTTGAAATATAATATTCACTTAAATCTATTGCATCATCATCACCAGCCTTAAATGGAGAACCTCCCGAATTTCCGCCGCTCCCGGAAGGTTCAAAAATCACAAACTTATCATTGGCGCCATCGCCATTAGGGGTAATTGCTGATGGTACAACTAAATCCACCGGTTTTACAGTGATGATAATGGTATCTTTGCTTTTGCACCCCATATAGGTGGTAAAATTTAAAATAACCGCGT
>Ga0255375_10118_pt1 | contig 13510 bp, 12 predicted proteins | sample ANMaggSeSYBR01H3_FD_182090 | JGI IMG/M metagenome (GOLD analysis project Ga0255375, IMG submission 182090) | Sediment cell enrichment communities from methane seep in Santa Monica Basin, California, United Staets - ANME aggregate JGI... | ecosystem: Environmental > Aquatic > Marine > Cold seeps >... | reverse complement strand
CTTCCATTTTTTATTACATTTTACAATATATTTTTATAGTCCTAAAGAGTATATAAATCACTATATATTGATTGTTGGGCAAAAAATGAAAAAACGGGCAAAAAATGAAAAAAGAAAGGACTTTTTGTTTCTAACTCTAAAGAACAAAAAATTGCTTACCTTAATAGCCATATCACTAATTATAATTCTATTGAGTTCTATCTGTCTTGTAGTTGTCTATCAGGAATCTAGGTCTAAAGAAGAGGAGGGGGCGGGAATTGATGAAGATGGAATAATTGATGATACTATTAGTCCTCTTGGAGTAAATCAAGCAGTGTCATTAGAGATAAGTAGGATACATAAAAAAGGAATAGAGGATGTAATGAGGAAAGTTGGAAACTCCTGGAAAGAAAAGCCCATCTACCATTTTGTCGCCGCCATTGATGATACAGAATGGATTAGTAAAAACATTGACAAATGGGATACTGGGTATGTAGGATGGGAAGCCTTTCGATTTGTGGAAGATGAACAAGAAGGGTGCATTATTGAACTTAAAATTTTTGAAACCACGAAAAAATTATTCCGTAATTATGACCAAGAAATGGAAGTTTTTCAGATAACCTATGATTTTAGAAATGGTAGATGGACAGGTGATGATAGCTTCAATGACAGCGATGGATATGGTCATTTTAATGGGGAAAATTATGAAATTTGGTTTGATGTCCACCAGTTAGATGAAGATGGAGACGGTATTCCATATTGGTGGGAAGTAAATAAACTGCATACTGAGCCAAAGGTGGATGACTCTAGACTTGATCCAGATGAAGATGACATTCCGACTGCATGGGAATGGAAATGGGGCTATGATCCGTTTGTTTATGATAATCATTCCATTATTGATCCAGAAAAAGATGGTTTATCAAATTTAGAAGAATACAATTTGAAGAAATGGTTGGCTGATCCGTATCATCAAGATATCTACATAGAGGTAGATTTTATGGAGAAAGGCCCAGGATTGTTTGCCCATGAACATGTTTTCTGGGAAGAGTCACAATTGATGATGATTGATAAATTCAGTGAGCATGATATAACTGTTCATATTGATGATGGTTGGCCAGGTGGTCCAAGTAATGGTGGGGGAGAATATTTGGAGTATATAGAGGATTACATAAATCCACTAAGTGGCATTGGATCAGAATTTTACAAGTATCACTTTGCTGATGAGAGAAAGGGGGCCTTTAGATATGTATTTATACATCATTCGGGAGGATGGTGTTTTGCCCAAGATTACAAGTTGTGGAGCGATGTCATATCTGTTCCGAGCAACTTCAACTTTTATGCAAAGGTTTTCTTTCCACCTGCAATAACACCAAGACTTCAAAGGATAGCCATGGCAGTGGGTGTTATGCATGAACTTGGACATTCGCTAAATCTTAATCCCTCATATCATGAGGGAATAGACAACGCATCTCAAGTGGGAAGAAACAATTTACCACCTATGGAAAAATTAAAAGCCAAAAAAGAAGCGATAGCATATTGGGATAGCTATGAAAGCTGCATGAACTATAATAAGTTCGGTCAGTGCATTTTAGGTTATTCTGATGGGGGCCACGGTGAACATGATGCTGATGACTGGAGTCAAATCGATCTTACATATTTCCAGAGAACATCTGAAGAAAAATACGGGCTCGGGTGGCAAACATCTACCGGTACTTCCGAATGTAAAAAATGAGAAAGAACACAATTTTGATTTAGAACTTGAGATAAAAAACAATTAACAACACTATAGTTTAACATCAGGGGAAAGTCAAACTCAGTCTGTTCAGAATTAAGAAAGAATATTTTTAGTATGTCATAGCCCAAAGATGTTCCTGAGAACTGGAAATAATCGTGGAAATCTTTCTAAGAAATCAAAGAAGGGCATATCGATTAATTGTTTGTTTTTTGGCATACTAATTGGTAATGGATCCGACCACTCACTTTGAATGCCATGATCATCTTTGGCTTTAACCCTTACCTCATAATCTCCCTTTTCTGACCATTTGTGACTTGCCTGTGCAGTTTGACCTGAATTATATGGGCCAATCCATCCTGATAATTCCCCATCATCCCAATCGAAGAGGTAGTAGATCTGATCTCCATCAGGATCGGTAGTAGATGCAGTATAGGTATGTTCTACATCAATACTGCCAGATGTATGTCCATCTGGTACATCTGGTTTTACAGGTGCTAGTGATTCTCCTGCAATGGCAAGTGTGGGATCGCCAAAAGGTTGCCATTCTTCGATTGTTAAGTAATCTGTTTCACTCATTCCAGGAGATATGTAATTATTTATGCCTTTAAGCCACATTTCCCCAAATGTTATTGCCCCTCCGTCTTTGTAGGCTTCGAATACGTTTAATGTCATTCCTTCGATAAGGCCCATTGTTACCCATTTACCTAGATATGCAGAACCATATGTGGTGGCACCAAACGAAGCTATGCCTCCACCATCTGGATTTGAGACGAAAGACCAGGCAAAACAATCTGGGTCACTATCAAATTCACCAACGGAGCAGGCTCCGATAACTACGATTGATAGTTTATCTCCGTTTTTAAGGTCAGCTGCATGGGAATTCCTATATTGGCCAGTCGGTGTCGGAAGTACCTGATGAGTGCCATTATGGCGATATGTGGTATAAACCCATGAAGCACCATGCCCTGAAAAATCGACAAAGCCACAACCTGAGTTAATGGCGTTGTTAATGCTAGTAATTCCTGAAGGAGATATCCCACTTAATCTACCATTTGAATCCCATATTTTATCAGGTATAAATCCTTCCATGATATCAATTACAGCCTGATTAATATATTCTCCCTCATCTATACCTGAATCATCTCCATACTTTGACGGAAATGTATCTCCACCGATTACAACCAGATTGGTAAACCAATCCTGGGCGTATGCTTCATTTGTCTCATAGGTAATGATCTTATTAACACACGTTGTCACTTCATTTGCGTTTATGCATGCAAGTCTACCCAAAAATACATCTGGATAGAGATCAACTTCATCTGTTCTGTATTCTCCAAATATATCATTTTCATTTGAGTCCCAACTCAAGAAACTATATGTTTCATCATAGATGTCTGAGTAGTAAAGATCGCTAACAAATGTTAGATCATCAACATGTGATAATCTAGTTGGAAATTTCAGACTGCTGCCGACCAACAGTACAAAGTTTGTATTCCAATTTTCTATTGCATCTTTTATGAAGCATTTGATTCTCTCTTGGTTGTCTCTGCCTTGTATCGGAAAGTAAGCACCACCATATATTTCATCAAGTGTGACAAGTTTGGTTGAGATGCCTCTACCAATTTTATGGTCGATTAAATCTTGTAATTCATCAGTGAATTCAGATGGCGTAAGTACAATAAACGTATATTTGTCGTCAAAAGACGGAATTGTTTGTTCTGGTTCTTTGTAGTTTATATCTATTTCAACATTTTCAGCCCACTCTATTGTATTTTCTGATGGATTATATTGTACTGGGAATGTCCGTACTTTTACAAAAACACATCTTTCATTTCTGTTTATTCCAACTCCAACATCATATTCATACCAAACATTTGTAGCAATGGGGTCCACATTTATTTTATTGCTTTCACTTCTAACTGTTTGCCCCATCAGAATAGGTTCTGGCGCAATCATTAATTTTTTTGTAAGTGTTTGATGGTGAATATTTTTAGACATGATTTCGACGCTTTGAATCTCTGTGCCAAATGGAAATGTAAAAGTTTCTATATGTGTTGGTACCATATAGTGATCTTTCTCCAACACAACAGAATTGCTTCCATCTAAATCCAGAGTAATTGATTCGCCTTCATCCACCACAGAAAGCTGTGAAAAAGATAACTTTCTATTTTCTTGTTTTATCTCAACATTTGGTAAAGCAATAGCTCCAAATCCACCTAGAAATAATATCAGGATTACCAGCAATGGCAAAAATTTCTTCATATTATTCACCCTTTTTTTCTGTTGAATGTAAAAATGCTAATCAGCATATAAGCATTTTTATCAGAAATTTGTACAAAAAACCAAATACTTGTAGATAATTATCATTATGGACGATATCATGGTAAAAATTGATCTAAAAGACAGACGGATATTATATCATTTGGATTTAGATTCAAGACAACCATTATCTCGAATTGGACATGATGTTGGCTTACCTAAAAATTCGGTTGTATGCCGCATAAATCGTCTTAAAGAAGAAGGCATAATTAAAAATTTTTACACTGTCATTGATGTCTATAAATTGGGTTACATACTAATGAGATTTCACTATAAATATCAATATACAACACCAGAAATTGAAAAAGAAATCATTGATTATTTTATAAAGGACAAATATTCTGTGTTAATTGCCTCAGCTCACGGAATGTTTAATTTGAAGGTAATAAGGATTATAAAAGACATGGATGGATTTTATACTCTCTGGCAAGATACTCAAAACAAATACGGGCATTACTTTCAAGACCGGTCCTCAGCATTATTTATTAATGAAATGTATTACGATTCATCATTTATATTATTGAATGACTATAATAAAAATCAAAGAGAAAAGTTTATACTTCGTGGTAAGGGAAAACGAGTTGAAATTGAAGATTTGGATTTCAAAATACTAAGGTTGATTTCTGCAAATGCAAGAATGCCACCAGCGGAAATTGCGGATAAACTTAATTCATCATCTGCTACTATAAGGCATAGGATGAAAAAATTACAGGAATTGGGTGTTATACAGGGATTTAGAGTCGATATGGACATTTCAAAATTAGGATATCATATTTTTAGAGTACATATTTCTCTAAAAAATTATGCTAAAAGAAAGGAGATAATTGATTATATAAAATTTAATCCTAATTTAGTTTTTATTGATACTTACACAGGGGAAGCAGATTTAGAGTTAGAATTTTATTTTGAAAACATGGATCAATTCCCCAAAACTATGCAAGATCTAACAATCAAATTCCCTACTGCAATAAGACATTATAAATATCTTAACATTGTAAAATATCACAAATTTCTTTATATGCCTGAAGGATAAATACGCTTATGCGATAAGGTTACTTCTACAATCATTCATTTAAATACTTCTATATCTAATTGTACTGTGACTTCTTCCCAATCATAGTTTGAGCAGAATCTGTCATGGAGCAAAGATTGAGGGGCAAACTTGCATGTTGCGTGAAATATGATGAGTTACGATTTAAGGATATCCACCTAGCTTTAGACTTGGATCGCCGATCAGTATCCACTCTTCTACTGTTTTTCTGTCAGCATCATCACTATTAACCCCGCCGATTATATCTATATAGTCAATTATTGCTTGATCATGAACCTCTCCAAGGATATCCTTGCTTTGATTTGTATATGCGTCATAGAAACGTGGTAATATCCAACCGCTTAGACCGGCATTCCAATGTTGGTTGACATACCCTATACCTAATCCTGTATTCCCGATACTGCTAATTGCTCCGCCGTCTTTTTGAAATACAAGCCATGAACAGAAACAGCGAGGTACCCACTCCATGTAAAAAAATCTATATGGTGCATTGAAAAACATTCCATTTATTCCATATTTTTTGATGCCTTCAATAATATTCATCATAGTTACATTAAACTGGGCGTTATGACATCCACCAACAGTAATAACAGGAAGTTTATCGCCATTTTTTAACTTGTTCATATCTTTTAATTGAAGCCCGTCAACCATTCCCTCTTCTGATTCAGCATCTGGGAGGAAATTACCCCAATATGCTGGATTTCCATGTCCCGACATATGAACGAAACCAGCGCCATTACTGATTGCGTTTATTACATCTTCTTTACTCGCGAAACTTCCTAGGGAGGTGTACAGTTTCTCAACGTCAAATCCAGTATTCTCAAGCATATCGGCTATGAGATCACCTTCCAGCTCATCTTCATATATTCCTGGGGAGTATCCACGAGCTGGTGGGCCACCATCTCCACCAATCACGACACTTTTTTTGAACCAGGAATCGTCGGCGTTATTTTCATAGTCAATAATCTTGTTTACAACGGTTTCAATTTCGGAGATGTATCTAAATGGAAGTCGACCTATAGCCACATCTGGATAATAATCGATTATATCCTTTTGACCGACAAAGTTTGAGAATTCGGCAAACACGCCATTGCCATTGGAATCCCAATCTTCAAAAACAGGTATGCCCTCTTCATCTTTGTAGATATCAGCATAATACAGATCACTGGCATATCCTCCCTCAAAACTGCCACCATTATTTGTTCTTCGTTCGGGGATATACCACTCAAATGTTTGTCCTTTTCTACCACCTGCAAGTAAAACGTACTTAATGCCCCAGTCCTCAATAGCATCCTTAATACGTAATTTAATGTCTTCAGGTTCATCACGGCCATTATAACTAGGATAAATATTTTGAGTCGTATCAAGAACTGTTCTAATATTCATGCTATTTTTATGATTAACCAATGGCTGAAGCTTTGTGGCAAACTTTTCATCAGTTATAATGAGCAGATCATATTCATCAGCGGTAAGAAGGGAGTTTTCTGGTGGCAGATACTCTATCTGGATACCTATATTTGTTGGAATATTTATCGTATCGGCTGCTGGTGAATACTGGGAATTAACTCTAACATTCAAGGAAAGAACACGCTCTCCATTCTTTAAACCGACACTTTTCCAAATGGTGTATGACTCCAAGGGATAAGAATCTAAACTTGAATACACCTCTTCATCAAAAACAACTTCGGAAACCAAAGATATATGCTTGTCTGATGGAGAAATAGGTTCAGGGGATGGTTGAATCTTCTTTGACAATGTATATTCCTTCAAATCAGAATTGATTTTAACATCGATAATCTTTGTTCCTAATGGAAACGTAAATGTTTTGGTTATAACAGGGATAACTGGTTTGCCTGTTTCCAAAAGCACAGATGTTGATTCTTTTAGGTCAATAGTTAGATAGTTATCCGTCTCTTTAATAATTGGTTCTGAAATTAAAACAAATTCTTCCTTCACTAATATTTCATTAGTTTTTGGTAATGCAACAGTCCCAAGTCCACTAAGGACTAAAATTCCAACTGCCAGCAATGGCAAAAATTTCTTCATATAATTCACCTCTTTCTCTCTAATATAATACTAGTGGTTAACATAATATAAGGGTTATTATCCTAAATTTGTACAAAATGATAAAAAATTGGGTGAAAAAGCTATTATGTACAATAATGGAAAAAAAGAAGAGGGGTTTAGAGGTTTAACAACCTCTATTTTATATCATTGTATAGACTAGTATCTGCGTACCTTCTACGGTCTCACTTGCACTACCTGCTGTAACTGTTATTGATACTTTGCCAAGTCCTATTAGCATTGGTAAACTTATTGTTTCTTCTGCACCTATTGCAAGACTAGAAATTGTGTCAGTGACTTCCTTGTTTATCTTATCAAGAATTCCACCAGTTGCTGTTATGGTATATTCAACATCGGTTGCATCAGCGGTACCGGTGTTTGTTATGACTGCACTGACGCCAATTCCACCAGAGATAGATTTTATCTCAATGATTGGAACTTCTGTACCACCAGCAAGTGGTGCACGATAAATGTCGAGGTCATATCCATTGTCAACTTCGTACATTACTTCAGATGCAAAATCGGTAATATCTGCTGTTTTATACTCATCTTCAACGTTTTCTTCTATGAGTGAAGGTGCGCTCCAAGTTGCTCCAGCGTCTTCTGTTATTGAAGTATAGAGCTTATTGTCTTCTACAAAAGTACAGATGAATGTTGTATCTTCTACATGACGAATATCTGGATACATCTCATCTCCGGTACCCATTGTTACATAGCTACCTTCAAGGGTTTCAAGACTATTGCCAGACAAACATAAAATATCTTTGTTTCCATTCACATCAGTTTCTACAAGAATTACTATATTACCATTATTAGCTGCAACTGCTGGACATTTAACATTACCCTCTAAACTGAATGTATACCCAACACCATCTGCATCCCAGTCTTCAAAATGATCCAGGCGGATAAATAATCCCCATGTTCCTTCACCTGGCCAGTCATAGACGGCGTAAGTATCGGCTGTTACTTTATCAATGGCAGCATCTGTATGTTCACATCCTACTATCTCATTGTACCAACTTATAGTTGCATATCCATCTTCTGCTGTCTGATAATGAATAAATGGTCCATCAACAATCGCTGGATCGGTGTAAGTAGTACTTGCAATAAGGGATGTGAAACCCCACTCCCAAGCTTCCTGAGAGTTATCAACAGCGATTTCATTATCCATTATGTCATGCCAACCATCATCAGACCAATCCCAATACCTTAAAGCATATGTGTCAAAATCGGTGGGATCGGTAGTTTCAAAAACATATGTTGCTCCACCGTCAAGGTCCATGTAATCAGGAACAAATGTTCCAAAGAATCTTGTACCATCCCATAGCTTGATAGATGGATAATCCCCGCCAACGTCATAATACACACCATCTTCATTTGAGTATGTCCAAATAATCTGTTCGTTTCCTTCATCCCAGTATGCGGCCATATACTGTCCAGTCGCGCCTGTTCCAAAAGCAGGATGTATTTGGTCCCCCTCGTAATTAAACTCAGGGTCTCCTACAGTCTTTGAAACGTGTTTAAGTGGTACAGACATAGGAGTAGATTTCATCTCTAATCTTTGTTCGACTCTTTCAATCTTTTCAATTTTTATTTCAATGTTTTCGGTCGCGTCTTCTGCAGCGGGTATACTTACTGCGCTTGTAATCATCAGCCCTGCAATAATCAATGTTATTGCACATATTCCAATATTTTTCTTTTTCATATTTTCCCCCGTATAAATATTTATCAGCTGTATTAAACAGTATTTTGGAAAGTTAGGTTCAGGATTTTTGGGGAAACCCTATGAATGGAACCATGCTTCAAACAAACCTAATGTTATGTTAGTAAGTAGGTGAGCCTATTTTTAGCCACTTCCCAAATAACTGCTTAACACATATTCATATAATTCTAATTCAATACTTAAAATCTGTCACTTAAAAATTGTACAAACTAATAAAATTATTTTATTGTTTGTTGATTTGAACAAATATACTAGATTATTACTATATAATTATATATCCTAAAATATTACGAAGATTATTTTTTTTTGGGGGGGGAGTTAATCTATGTTAAGAACGATCAATATCTGTGTGTTGCTGAACTAGAAATTGACGATTCATATCTACGCTTTTTGATTTCTAATTGTTATTTTTACCTGCATCTAGCGATTTCATGGTAAATTTATCTGGCGGAAACCTATAAATAATGTAATTTCATGTCAATTTCACAAATTTGAAAGGCACCTTCGGAGCTACTATATCAGTAGCTTACATTTTTATATTACCTCCTTATTACGCTTACAATCTAAAGCAATATTAAAGGAGTTGCACATGAAAAGACCAAGGAAAGTCAAAAGGTATTGCCCTCACTGCAAGAAACATACAATACACGATGTCGATAAAATAAAAAAGAGAAAGGCCAGTGAACTAAAACAAGGTCAGCGTCGTTTCCGTCGTGTAATGCGCGGATACAGGGGATTTCCAAGACCAAAACCAGAAGGGCGTGAGAAAACCAGTAGACGCATAGCATTGAAATTCAAGTGTTCTACGTGTAAAAAGATTCATCAACCTCCAAATCAAAGAACAAAAAAACTAGATATAGGTGAGTAATGTATGAAAAAACCTGATAGTAAATTCATTAAGGTAAGATGTAAAGACTGTGAGAATGAACAAGTTTTATTCAACAAGGCTAGTACTGCGGTGTCGTGTCACATATGTGGTAGTAAGTTAGCTATGCCTTGTGGTGGCAAGGCAAAAATAAAGGGTGAGATTTTAGAAGTTATTGAATAAAACAAAGGTTTAATATCATGATACGAAAGGATTATCCAGATGAAGGAGAACTCATTGTAGGTAGTGTTGTAAAAGTTCAGAATTATGGGGCGTTTGTATCACTTGATGAATATCCCAATAGGGAAGGATTCATCCACATAGCAGAGATTGCTACAGGTTGGGTTAAACGTATCCGTAATCACATAAAGGAAAAACAGAAAGTTGTCTGTAAAGTAATGCACGTAGACAGATCAAAAAATCATGTCGATCTTTCCCTCAAAAGAGTTAACGAACATCAAAGGCGGGAAAAAGTCCAAGAGTGGAAGAATGCCAAGAAAGCAGAGCGACTCATGGAGATGGTTTCTAGTAGAATAAATTTGCCAGTTGAACAGTGCTATCGGGATTTTGGTAGCGATCTAATTAAAAAATATGGTTCATTATATGCAGCTTTTGAGGAGTTTGTATATGATGTAGAAACTGTACGAAGCGATGGGTTTGGTGGAAATTGGTTAGAAGATTTTGAGGCAGTGGCAAGGGATAACATATCAATTCCATTTGTGGAAATAACGGGCCATCTTGAGGTTAATTCTTGGCTTCCAGATGGTGTCGATCATATTCGTGTTGCTCTTTCAAACGCTGAGCAGAGTGAATTTGAAGATGTTGAGATTCAGGTAAAATATATTGGGGCACCGAAATACATAATCACTGTTAAGGCCCCTGATTATAAAATAGCCGAGGATGAACTGAAAAAGGCTGTGGAGAAAATCAGCGAATATATTAAAAAATATGATGGAACTTGTGAGTTTCATCGAAAGGTAGAGGAATAGATGTCAAATCTATTTTATTGTAAAAATTGTAAAGAATATACTTTAGATGGGATTTGTGGTAAATGTGGGGAGAAAACCATATCACGAAATCCACCTAGATTTTCACCACAGGATCACTATGGCAAATATAGAAGAAAATTGAAAAAAATGGAAAAAGGTGTATGAAAAATGGATTATGTTACCGTAGAGCATGTTGCAAAAGTTCCTAAGTTAAAAGACCCCATATTTATAGAGGGACTTCCAGGTATTGGAAATGTGGGAAAACTGGCCGTGGAACATCTGATAGATAGCATAGATGCGTCTAAGTTTGCAGAGATATATAGCAAGGATTTTCCACCACAAGTTTTTATAAATCCTGATGGAACCATTGAACTTGTTAAAAATGAGTTTTATTATTGGAAGGCAAAGAAAAAGGATCAAAGGGATCTTGTTTTATTGACTGGTGATTATCAAGGTCTTTCATCTCATGGCCAATATGAACTTGTGGAAAAAATACTAGATATTGTTGAGGAACTTGGCGTAAAAGAGATGTTCACTTTGGGCGGATATGGTCTGGGGCAGGACATAGAGAAGCCAAAAGTACTATGTGCCACTACAGACGTTCAGCTTGTAAAAAAAATGAAAAAATATGGGGCAGTATTCAAGAAGAACGAACCTGGTGGTGGAATAGTGGGGGCCAGTGGATTGATACTGGGACTTGGTAAGATAAGAGGTTTAGAAGGAACCTGTTTCATGGGTGAGACACCAGGCTATTTAGTAGATCCAAAAAGTGCGAAAGCAGTTCTAAAAATACTCATGAAAATAACAAACATTGATGTAAATCTCTCCGCACTTGAAAAAAAGGCAAAGGAAATAGAACAAATAGCCCATCAACTTAGAGAAATGGAGGGTCTTTCCGGAGGAGAGAAATCGGAGGAATTGAGATATATTGGCTAGAGTAAACTTACATCTAGCCAAAATCTTATTTTTTTATCAAATTTACTTTAGTAAAGCTTTTCTAACGCTCTCAGAGCTATATTGAGCGCATCCTCATAAGTTACTACTTTTACTTCATCCATTCCTACATTTATTTCTTCCATGCCTGGTTTTAATTCTTCCCTTTCTGTTTTTATTTCTAGTGTGTCTCTTATTTTTCTCATTTGTCTCACCATCTCTTTTCTTCTTATTATGTTACTGTGTATCACGTTATGTTCTATTGTTGGCCATATTTAAATCTAATGTGTCAAAATGCCAAAATGGAAAATGGCTATAACTCCTTTAAAAATAGAAAAGGATATATGTGGAAATTTACGCTGGTTCGATTTTTTCCGCAATTAGTATGAATGCATCTCCTGGAATTGATTCATCTGACTGCAAAAGACCTGTGAATTTATACTTAACCTTGTCAATCAGAAGACCTGTAGTATTGATAGTAGAATGGTTTACCGGTAGACGCTGGTAATTTGTTGATGATTGCCCCTCTTGAATTATACTAGATATAATACTCCCCTTTCCTGCAGGTCCGCTCTCATGGTAATAGTATCCCTCAACTACTATGCTTTTGCCAAGATGTTCTTCATAGTTGTTCATTACATCCTCTGGTGAAAGAATCTTTGGTTCATCTGCAGGATTACTCGCAAGAATATATGCGGCAACTATAATTATTGCTGCAAGCACTACCAGTATAATATTCCACAAATTGCGATTTGCACTCTTTGGGCTCATTTGACCATCTGCCTCAAATAACAAATAAAATATCTATTTAAAATCCTATCCATCTAAACTTATCTCATATGTTTTTTCAGGATTCTCCTTGTGTATCTCGCTTATCTGTTTTTCAGTAAGCATTCCTTTTTCTATTAGCTCTCTTGTTCTTTTGGGGACTGTCTTTGGACTCAGGACTGCTCCAGGTCTGCGAGGGTCATCAATATAATCCGTCTCCATCATAAACCGCGTACCTTTTTTAACAGCGGCAGTGATATTCTTTTTACTTGCCAAAACCGAAGGCATAAGGCCGTAGTTTTCACTTTCTAGTACTAATGGTGGTGAATAATGTTTAACAATTTTATGTGGTGGTAAGCCAACTTTTTTCCCCATTTCTGCAAGTTCTTTACATTGATCTGGGGTGGTACTCTCGGTATGTAACACTACAGGAACACCTGCATCTTTAGCCTTTTTCATTCCATGGAGAAGAATCTCATTTGAGTCGATTAGTACTTGTTCATCCACTGGGAAATGGGGTCTGCCGATCTCTCCGATGGCTATACATTTATGCTCTTCACAAAGCGCTGCTGCAAGATCCATGCCTTTTTTCATTATCTGAATTGATTTTTCTCTTCCAAATTTTTTACTTAATCTAATATAATCAACTGGATACGGGCCAACCGTCACAAAAACTCCAATATCGATCTTGGAGCGGATCTCCTTTGCCATTTCTAAAGTTTCTTGATAACACGATTTATAACTTTTATCTCTGATTACTAGATTAGTCATTGGTAACTGACACAAAACAAAATGTGTACCACCCGCTTTCTTAAAATCATTCACAGCGTCTAAAAAACGCCCCGCTCTGCTAAGATGAAGATGATTGTCAAATACTACTACCAGAATTCCACCTCATAGAAACATATGGATATTGCAATCACTTAGATAAATAATTAATTGTCTCCATGACCAAAACAAGAAAGTTAAAACCTATAGTTATTCCTTCTTCTGACATAATAGGACACGCCACGTTCCTCTTGATTGTATTCCTTGCCTGATATCATTTCCATGATACTTACCGCAAGCATCCAACCAAAATATC
>Ga0255375_10117_pt1 | contig 13530 bp, 8 predicted proteins | sample ANMaggSeSYBR01H3_FD_182090 | JGI IMG/M metagenome (GOLD analysis project Ga0255375, IMG submission 182090) | Sediment cell enrichment communities from methane seep in Santa Monica Basin, California, United Staets - ANME aggregate JGI... | ecosystem: Environmental > Aquatic > Marine > Cold seeps >... | reverse complement strand
ACCAATTATTGCTGGGTCAAAAAATAGAAGCATTGTATGAAAAATTGGTTTGTTCATGTCAGGTACAGCTTGAGTTGTTAGAAAATATAAAACTACACTTAGAATAGAAATGTGGATAATTTTGTATCTATATAACAAGACAAATTCCCATTTGAGCATATTTTTCAGATTACTCATTTCAACTGCCTACCTGTGGCTTTAATAAATATATCATCAAGGGTAGCTTCTGCCGTATGAATTGTCTGAACATTTCCTGTTCTTAAAAGACTTAAAAAGTTTTTATTATCAGCAAGATCTTTTAAATCAAAATCTTCTCGTTCCAATTCGCCATCTTTAAGGTATTCCAGTTTTACAATTTTTTTGCCATGTCTTATTTTTAATTCTCTTGGACTTTCAATTAATGTTAATTTCCCTTCGACAATAAATCCTACTCTATCACATAGTTCATCTGCATCATTCATGTTATGCGTAGTTAGAAAAATTGCTTTTCCTTCCTTTCTTTTCTGAAGTATTATGTTTTTTATTAATCGCGAGCTAACCGGATCAAGACCAGTTGTTGGCTCATCAAGGAAAAGAACTTCAGGGTCATTAATTAAAGATCGTGCGAAGTTAAGTTTTGACTTCATCCCTTTAGAAAACGTTGCAACACGCTGGTCTGCATCTTTTTCAAGTTCAACCATTTCTAAAAGCTTCATAGGAGCTATTGTTTTTCGGCGATAAAATGATGCAAAAAGTTCCAGGTTTTCAAGAGCAGTTAGTTTTTGATAATGATTGGGTAGTTCAAAACCTACACCTATTCTATTATAAATGTCTGTTTTCCAATCTTTTAGGTTTTTGCCTAATAGTTCTACATCTCCAGAATATTGTTTTAAAAGTCCAATTATAACCTTTTGTGTTGTAGTTTTTCCTGCACCGTTTGGTCCAAGAAATCCAAATATTTCTCCTTTTTTAATCCCAAATGAAACACCATTTACTGCTTTTTTATTAGATTTCGGATATGTGAATTCTATGTTATTTACTTCGATTGCAACAGGTCCAGTTGTTGATTTTGACACCGGTTTTTCCTCGGGAAATGCAAAAATACCTTTCGCATTACATTCTGGGCATGTGATTTCTATTGTTTCCCCTGAAATACCATGAACGGTAATTTCGGTCTTACAATGAGGGCATGCTACTTTTTTTGTTTTTGTCAAATTATCTCCCATCATTTTTCACCTTTTCTCAAAATATGCATGTGATTCGTTTATATATTTGATTTGTGCAATACATGTATTATTGATTTGACATTTACACAATACTACATACTGTTTGAATCTCACCACATACCTATTATTCTTACATAATGCGAAACGAGTATAAAAAAAGAGAACCTCCCGCCACTTCATCATCAACAAGAGAGGATACTTTTGTAAATTTTTTTATAAAAAATGAAGTAAATTAATGTGCTACCCATAACTAAAATATATATTCCCGATAAAAAGAGATGGAAATCATCACTTAAATAAGAGGTCAACATTGTTCCTTCCAGCGGAATATATTTTGTTATGATTAAGTTAGAATATATAACAGAAACACTCATTGGTATTGCTATGAAAAGTAATCATTTTGGTAAAACATCATATAATAATATTTTTGTCTCTTTTTTATGAGTCACCCAATAATTTTGCCACCCCTCCCAATTCTTATGTGATGTCTTTGACATAGTACCCCGTATTTGGATCTCTAATTGTTCTAGATATTTTCCAATTTCATCTATAGCATAAGTTGCATGTTGTGCTCTAAGTCCTAATGGAAAAATAATTACTGGAATTAGTAAAAACAGATCATGTGCTTGTTCATATGCAAATATTATACCATAAATTATACCTAAAGCTGAGACAATAATGGTAAATAATTTAATTTGATGGCCGAAATTATTATCAATATGTTCTCCATCAGTCTTTTTTTATATGCTCCTGTCGGGAAGGTAACACGAATTTACTGGTAAAAAATTGAAAATACAAAAGATATTTTAAATTTCATAACAGTTATATCGTGACACGCACGTATGGAAAAAATTGCAACAGAAATTAAGGATACATTAAAAGAAACAATTTTTACAACATTTGAACTTCTCAAGATAATGATTCCCATCAGTATTATTGTAAAAATACTTGGAGAATTAGGAATAATTGAAATTGCAGGTGATTTTCTTGCACCAATTATGAGGGTGGTCGGGCTACCTGGAGATTTTGGGCTTGTGTGGGCAACGGCAATGATTACAAATATATATGGAGGTTTAGTAGTCTTCTTTTCTTTGTCCGTGAAAAATTCCCTTACTGTTGCCCAAGTAACCGTTTTAGGAACTATGATACTTGTTGCGCATACACTGTTAATAGAAAGTCGCATTACTCAGAAAGCTGGAGTTCGACTATGGTTTATGTTATCATTACGTGTTTTGGGGGCTTTTATTTTAGGATGGATTTTAAATATTATTTTCACCTCCTTTAATTTATATCAAAATGAAAGCATGCTTTTATGGAAACCAACATATGAAAACTCTTCGATTTTTTATTGGGTAATTGGTGAATGTAAAAACTATTTTATGATTTTTATTATCATTTTAAGTCTTTTGTTTCTTATGAAAATACTTAAAAAATCTGGTATAATCAATCGGTTAAACAATTTCTTAGAACCAATGCTGAAATCTTTAGGAATGAGTAAAGATGCTGCACCAATTACTATTATTGGTATGACACTCGGACTTGCATATGGTGGTGGCCTTATCATAAAAGAAGTAAAATCCGGTTATTTAAGTAAAAAAGATGCATTTCTATCTTTGTCACTCATGGGTCTTTCACATAGTCTAATCGAAGACACTCTGCTAATGATTGCAATTGGTGCATCACTTGCTGGAATACTTTTTGCAAGACTTTTATTTACAATAGCAGTCATGGTTGTACTAATTAAATTTATTACTCATCTTTCTAAACGCAGATTTGAAAGATATTTTGTCAATTAAAAATTTGCATAGTGTCATGACATAATTAAAATTCGGTGGAATATCATCATTACTAATAATCGAGAATTTGCAATCATCACAAATACCATCAGGGTTATCCGTTTCATTGACACTACAGATTTTGCGGATCATTTCAAGTAAAACCTCAATTTAAAGATACCAATGTATATTAATTTATAAACCAATATTTAATATAGACTATGGTTATATTTAAAATGGGTTGTAAAACTATGGAAAAAAAATATATCTCAAAAGCCTTAATAGTGGCATTATGTTTTCTCCTTTTAATAAATACTTTTGCCTCCTCTTTTGTTAGCCAACAAGCAATACAATGTGACGATAACACAGTAAAACCAGTTGAAGATTTGCCCTCTTCTTTTAGCTGGTGTGATGTCAATGGAATTGACTATTCGACCTCGATAAAAAACCAGGCGCCATGTCCTAGTTGTGAAGCATATGCTTTAGCCGCATCTCTTGAAACGATGGTTCAATATAAGGTTGGCCACCCCTTTGATTGTGATCTTTCTGAAATGCATTTGTTTTTCTGTTCAGGGGGTACTTGCAATTGGGGTGTTGATATAAAAAAATGTATGACTCAACTACAAGAATTTGGAGTTCCAGATGAAGGATGCTATCCAGACCCAGGTAGATCATCGGACAGCCCTTGTGATGACGTTATTCCAGGATGGGAAAATAGAACCATTAAAATTGAAAACTGGGGATGGGTTGATACTGATATAAATTCTATTAAACAAGCATTGATAGATTATGGTCCTTTAGTTATCTGCATGGTAGTAAGAAGCGATTTCATGAGTTATCCAGGAGGAATTTATAAAAATCTATGGGGTAAGCGAGAAGGAGGACATGTTATTACTATTTTTGGATACGATGATGATAAGAGATGCTGGTTGATTAAAAACAGTTGGGGGGCAGATTGGGGTGAGAATGGATGGATACGGATTTCATATGATGCGCATAGGTCATCTCGTCCGCTTTTTTCTGGATTTTATGGTGGTACTGGAATTTTATATATTGATGGTATATACGGCAACTTTCAACCAGACGTACCAAAAGTATACATAGAAAACCCTTTGAGAGGTATGATGTATTTAAACAACATATCCTGGAAAAAATCATTATTAAGAAAATTTATCATTAAAAAAGGAGAAGCAATTATCTTAAAAGGTACTACTATTAAAATGGATGCCACTCAGGATACTAGAAATATTGAGGTTTATATTGATAAAGAATTAAAATATAATATTTCTGAAAAACCCTTTCAATTGTATTTACCATGTGAAGAATGTGGTAAACATGAATTAAGAGTAATTGCATATAACAATGATAACAACGCTTCCATGGATATACAGGATATAATTACACTTCCATTAAAAATATAACATTGAAATCCACTTTTCATCATAAAAAATGGGCTCCCGATAGGAGGTTAACAGCACTCTAGAATTCGACAGAATTTTTACTATGCCTAGATTATATAACAATATTCCACTTATGTACCAAGAGTATCCTTTTGCAGAGTATATTCAAAGATAGGAATATATTCTACATTAACTGGCAGGAGAATCTTTAGTCTATAAAGTAGAAATTGTACAATTATATTAAACATCAGTAAATTAATAAAATAACTTCAGTGAATTTTTTCTTAAAATAACTGATTTGAGTGTAGTGCTCGACCGGATTCAAGAATGCCTAACAGGAGAAAAAGCACCTTTTAAACAATTATCCTCCCTTATCCCCTCCTGGAAAAATGGCGTTAATTTAAAAATAAATTCCATTTTTTATCTATTCAGGTGGCCAATTGAAATTTGTGTTTTTGAAGAAATCATAATCAAGATTATTCCAATCATCAAAATCGTTTGACCCGTTGTCTCCATTTGAATAATCAAGAATTTTTAGGAAATATCTATAGTTCATTATGCTTTTGTAATCCTTGTAAACCCAGTAGTCCTTGTAATATGGATATACAGCTGCGCGGTTGTCATTTCCGCCATAGTCATCTGAAAACAAGCCGAAGGTGTGACCAAGTTCATGCATTATACCAAGGATAATTAATCTTTGATAAGAATAATCTGGGTATACTAATTTTAGTATCTCTGACGAGACGCATAGAGCATTGCAGTGTGCCCACCCCATAAATTCAAAACCAGCACTTGCTCCCTCATCGCAGACTAGTGCATAGTGGAATATGTCTTTACGTGGATTTTTAAGGTCGTTATGTAAGAAATAATCCCAGTATATATTTAGTAACCCATCATAGTTAAATCTTGGTTGATATGGTATTTCTTCGCCGCCGTCTAGTTGACCAACGTCCACGTGTAGATTTATATCATTTTCAGCGAATCTTTCCTTCATTTCATTTATGTTTTTTTCATCTGGAAGGTTTTTTACTCCTGAGGTTCTTGTTGTTTCCATCCAGTCAACCTCAAGAAAAACGTCTTTTTTATATGGGTTTGATCCATATTCATATGTATAGCATTCTTCAAAGTTATTTAGAGCATCTCCATCTTCGTCAATATTTGCATGATCATCAAAAATTAGCGGGTTATATCCCCATTCGGTCTCCCACCAATCAGGAACACCGTCATTATCTGTATCAAATCCTGGAAGTTTTATGTTTTCATCTCCGTAACCATTGATTTCTGTTTTTGTAAACACATCTTCTACAGCCCAGTCAGCCTCATTATTTGCTACTGGTTTTGTATTCCATGGTATTAGTTTTAAACTACCTTTTTCCCCTTTCATTAAATCCACAAGTTTTACGCCATTAAACCATGGCCCAAATTTCGATCCCCACCAGTTGAAGCTTGCATTGCAAACTCCTTGTTTTACGTGGCAACTATCTATCCAGTTGTCGTACATGTTGTTATTTTTTACTATACATTCGCCATTGTTCACGTATATACCAAATCTAAGGTTTTGATAAATATCGCATCTTATAACAGTAACATTCAATGCATTTCTTTTCAGGTAAACACAATTATGTGCATTGAATCTAAATGTGCATTTATCTATAACAATAGTATTGCTGTCATCTATTCGAATTGCTAGGCCGTTGTGAATTATGTTTGAATTATAGATTTTTATATTATTTGAATCAAAAATAAAGCATCCTCCTTGATTGTTGTTGTTATCACATATCGCGCTATCACTGATTGTTATATTTTCTGAGTGATTCACCAATATGCCTATTCCATGTTCATGAACGAACGATTTTTCAATTTTGATCTCTTGAGACATTTTGATATGCATTCCAATTGCATTATGGCAAAATTCTGTATCAATAATTTCACAGTTTATACATGTATCAAAAAATACACCTTCTCCATTAGTGTGGATAATGCAGTTAATTATTTTTGAACCTATTGAATTGTTTAAAATAATTCCATGTCTTGTTTTATATATTAAACAATCTGAAATTGTCACATTATCTGAAAATATTTTTATTCCTGCATCATGGTTATCTCCTTTTGAGTTTTTTATGGTAAAACCATTTATGGATATATTTTCTGATAATATTTTTATTATTGTATCCTGGTATCCTCCGTTTATAATTGTTTCATTTTTGTATTCTCCAATCAAATTAATTTTTTTATTAACGATAATATTTTCATAATAAGTGCCACTGTAAACAAAAATAGTATCCCCATTACTTGCTACATCTATTGCACTCCGTATTGTTGAATAATTTCCAGCTCCACTGCCGCCAACATACAACGTATTACCAGCACTTAAGCTGGATACATTACCACTTATGCTCGGTACAGCACTAGCTCCTATAAACAAACATATTACGGCTAAAACCAATGCTTTACTCAACATAATTTTCATAGGTTGTCTCCCCTAAGTATTAAAATTGCACATTTATAATATATTATCCTCCCTTAAATTTTTCCTTAGCAGGTGTTAACGGCAACAGCCATATTCCATAACCCATTTTTAGGTAAAATGCATGGATCATATTCCAAAATCAGTGTCCATAAAGAAGACTCGCCCTCCGGTAGCCAGAAAAAAAATTATATATAAAGTCAGGTTTATAAGGAGTAATCTTGCCCCACAGAATAGTGTATTGGTTTCTACAATTATTTTTTTGTTGAAAACGGAAAACTATACACTAATTCCCTCCCTTTAAAAATTAAGTTTTTTATATGAATTTAAGGTTTATGGGACAAAATTAAAATAAATAAACCAATAGGAAACTTATCATACCTCGAGAATAGCTACACTATTGATTATTATGTCATCAACTGGCCAGTCTTTCATGAAATACCTTGTTTTAGTTTCAACAGATGCTATATCACGTAATACATCAAGGCCGTTTATCACCTTTCCAAATGCCGAGTAATTTCCATCAAGTCGATGTTGTGGTCCATCACAGATGAAAAATTGACTTGTTGCACTGTTTGGATCATTTGTCCTAGCCATAGAAATAGCACCATCAACATGCATAACCTCTGGATGAGTCTCCAAGACTATAGGGTCATACGGACTTTTTTTATGTGTACCATTTGCATAATATCCGCCGCCTTGTATCACGAAATCATCAATCACTCGATGAAATACCAGTTCTGTGAAGAACCCGATTTGTGATAGTTTTATGAAGTTTTCACTGGTAATTGGCATTTTATCAATATATAATTCAAGTACCATCTCACCCATTATTGTATCCATTATCGCCAGTGGATAATTAGTTATTTCATATGGTTCAAAAGCTGGATTCCAGTCAAGGTTAAACCATCTGAAAAAACCGAAAAAACCTTTTATGCCCTTAGGTAGAAAATTAAGAAAAGATATTTTTAAACCAATCCAGTCATCCCAATAATTCTCATCCCAAAGATTTTTTCTTGCTTTGTTTACCGCTGCATTGTAAACTTCGTTGTCTTTGAAATTGTTCTGCCTTATCTCATTATCTGTTGCATCCTTCTGAAGCCATATACCATGTGCATTACCCTCAATGTTATTCCTATGAGCAACATTATATGATGTATGAATACATATTGACTCAGTTTGACTTCCACTGATAAAGTTATAGATAATCGTATTACTATCACCATCAAGAATATGAACACCTACTTTGTTGTTCAACAGGATATTACCAACATAATAATTATTAGAACCATGTGACTCTATCCCTGAATATTCAGAGCTATCCATTGCACTGTTTTGAATAGTGAAACCACTGATTAAAACACTATCTGCCAGGTTTTTAATAACTGAACCAATTTGCCCTCCATCAATTATAGTTGTTTCTTTATCCTCACCTAACAAGAGTACTTTGTTTTCAATGATTATATTTTCATAATAAGGTGTGTTTTTTGAATATACAAATATTGTATCTCCATCATCAGATATATCAAGTGCTTCCTGAATTGTACTGTAATTTCCAGGTCCATTGCCTCCAACGTAGAATATTTCATCGTTAAGTTTCGAAGTTGGTTGTTTAATATTACTTGCATTCACACTTATAAAAGATAAGTTCAATCCAATTAACAAGATGATAATTATACCTGTTTTAATCTTATTTTTCAGTCTAACTCCCCCATTTTATGATAAACATTAGGATTTATTTAAATTTTACTGATGATATAAAATATTATAGATTAAAAAATAATTTTTGATCAACAGATGATTGTCGCATAGTTTACCGGTAAACCGGATGTTTGAATCCCGATGCGGACATATGAATAAGGTTGATTCATTGTTTTGGATGACTTTCAAAGAAATCCCATATAACGTCTGTTGCTGAGGTTTCTTGGTATGGATCTTTATCTGATCCTGGCCACCAATGTTCTCCATTTACAATAGTGTATAGAACAACTTCGGTACCGTTTTTACCTCCTGAATATGTATCTGTCACTATGTTTCCACTTTCACTAATATTTGTTTGTGGAATGGGATCACATTCATTATGTTGTACCCAGAACGAGATGGATTCATTAACTGATAGATCGATTCTACTTCCACTTGCATTCTCTCCACGTCCTCCATCATAAGGAACATTTTCATCTAATTTACCATGTAGGGCAATAACCGATACAGGACAGTCTGGTTCAGGTATAATATATAATGGAGAGTCTTCTGTTGCTTTTCCGCCTATTGTTCCGGCACAAGGGGCAATGGCCGCAATTACGTCAGAAAGTTCAGTGCCAAGACGATATGCCATCATTGCTCCATTTGAATGTCCAGTAATGTAAATTCTGGATGGATCAATATTCAATTGTAATTGAAGTTTGTTAACAAGTTCTCTGATGAACTTAACATCGTCAATGTTTTTTTCTAATGCAATTCCACAGCAATGACCTGTATTCCAAGTTCGCATAAGAAGGAGAAACCGACTTATTCCATTTGGGTACACAGCAATAAATCCCTCTTCATCGGCCTTTTCGCTGAATTCAGTTTTCTTTTCCATCGTCTGTGAACGCCCTCCACCTCCATGCAACGCTAAAACAAGAGAAGTCGGCGTATTACCATTGTATGTCGGTGGGATATGAATCCTGTAACTTCGTATCCGCCAATCAGTTATTATAAACCGTATATAGTCTCTCGGTGATGCGGGAAGCTTATTTTCGTTGGTGAAATCAGGCACATGTGAATTTACAGAACATTTTGGAAGTAAAAATGCAGAGGTGTCAGAGGCAAGAAATAGCATCGTCACTCCAATTAAAATCAATATTTTTTTATTCATGTATCTTGTCTCCACTTTTATATGGTAAATTATTAAAAGTTAAGACTATATATATTTTATTACAACTCTTACCTAGATTCCGGCAAGCACACATGGTTTAAATAGACTAAATTATGTTATTATGAAAGAAAAATAACGTAAGGTGGCATTAAATATGAATAATATTGGAAAAACAAAATCGGTAATTTTATCGGCAATAAGCATCTTAGTGGTTTTTATCCTTTTATCTGGTTGTGTTACACCTTCTGAGTATATGGTTGAGATGCGTGATGGTATACATCTTGCAACGGATGTTTATCTACCAACTGAAGATAATTTGCCTCATGGGTCGATTCTCGTACGAACCCCATACAATAAAGACGGTCTTCGTTCAATGGGGTCAGACTTGGCAGATAATGGGTGGCCTGCAATCAATCAGGATATGAGGGGAAGATATGCTTCTGAAGGAATTGATACAGTATTTCGAAACGCGCATACAGATGGACCAGATACGCTGGCATGGATTGCAGATCAAAGTTGGTCAAACGGGAAAATTGCGACATTTGGGGGTTCTGCTTTGGGAATTAACCAATACTATATGGCCGGTGCAAATCCTCCAAATCTTGCTTGTCAATACATACAAGTGGCAACTCCAAATCTTTTCAAGCATGCTGTGGTACAGGGAGGTCAATTTAGAAAAAATCTTGTTGAAATGTGGTTGGAGGGGCAAGGAAGTCTTTTTGTTTTACCAGAATATTTTGAAAATGAAAACTACACTCTTGATTATTGGACCAATGTATCGCTTGAAGATAATTGGCATGATGTTAATGTACCTGCAATTCATATTGGTGGATGGTATGATTGTTTCACTCAGGGAACCGTGGCTGGTTTTATGGGCTACCAACATCTTGGAGGAACTGGAGCTAACGGTAAATCCAAGCTTATCATGGGTCCTTGGACTCACGGTGGGGGAAGATATCAGGGTGAGTTAGTTTATCCTGAGAATGCTGTTGACAACTTTTCATTTGACATGTTTGTTGATATGATCAATCAATATGCCATGGATGGGCCTGATAATTTTGATCAGTGGCCTGCTGTATCATACTATGTGATGGGGGATGTGGATACAATAGACGCTCCAGGCAATGAATGGCGTTATGCTGATGATTGGCCTATACCTTATACAGAACTGGAATGTTATTTTCATGGAGATGGAACATTAAGTACTTCTCTTCCGGGAGAACATGGTCCTTTGACATTTATGTATGATCCAGCAAATCCAGTACCAACTTTAGGCGGACAGAATCTAAATATTGCAAGAGGTCCTTACGATCAGAGAATAGTAGAGGATAGAGACGATGTACTGGTTTTTACAAGTCAAATTTTGGAAGAACCTATAGAAGCTACTGGTCCAATTAAAACAAGATTATATGTTTCATCGGATTGTTTAGATACTGATTTTTCTGTGAAGATTACTGATATTTATCCTGATGGGAGATCTATGCTTATTACTGATGGAATATTGAGAATGAGGAACCGAAACGGTCTCGATCATTGGGAATTTATGGAACCTGGGGAAGTTTATGAAATCGAGGTAGATATATGGGACACCTCTTACATCTGGAATGTAGGTCACAGAGTTAGTGTTGCAATTTCCTCATCGAACTATCCACGATTTTTAAACAATCCAAATACTGCAGATCCAATAACAAGGAATACCACCTACAATATTGCCCATAATACTCTGTATGTGTATACAAATTATCCTTCATGCATAATACTTCCGTGGGTGGAATCATGGGCACTAAGTGCCACACCTGAAAAACCAGAAGCACCAAGTGGCTCCACAACTGGAAAAATAGATCAATCTTATACATATTCGAGTTCTGCTTTTGACCCAGATGAGGATCAAGTCTATCTTCTTTTTGATTGGGATGATGGTACAAGCAGTGGATGGATTGGACCTTATGAGTCTGGTGAAACTGTAAAAGTAAGTCACACATGGGCAAAAGGTGGAAGTTACAACATTAGAGTAAAGACAAAAGATATGGGTGGTGTGCAGAGCGAAGAATGGTCTGATACTTTTACTGTTGATGTGATGGGGACCAAATTAACGAAAAATCCATTACTAGTTAGAAGTCTGGATAGACTGGCGGAGAAATTTCCGATGTTGGAACAACTACTTTCACTTTACAAGAGTGAATCCATTCTTTCATCGTCACAATAATGTTGCAATCACTCAGAAATTGATATTTTCTTCTATGCCCGATAGCCTAGTTTTTCTGTCCCATCACTTTTAATTAGACCTATTGAAGTGGTTTCACTTTGGTTTTTCAGAAGAATTTCCAAACCGTTATTTCTTTACTCACATTGTTCCCATTATGATCATAGGCAATTATTTTTATCTCATGATCTCCAAATGCAATTTCATTCCATGTCCATATATATGGTACCTCGATGTCAGTTGCTTTTAATAGGTCATCAACGTAGAATTCCACCTTACTGGATTTTATCTCCTCATCTTGCATAATGACATTTATGCTTATTTTTCCAAATATTATCGTTTTTTCTGAGGGAGCCAGAGTTACCTTTTTGTCAAAGACATATAGACAATTTTCTTCTGGTTTTTCTAGCCTCACGAGTGATTCGGTATTGCTCTGTTTTTCAATGACAATAACATTATAGATTTCAAGAGCGGGAACCACAAATTCCACATACTCTTCGTCAATGGTAGATTCAAGTAGAGTTTTTCCCTCAAAATCAGGCGAGATGACATATGTCCCTCCAACATCAAATGGCGGCTTCTTTATTCTAATACGCATCTCCTCTTTTGGATTGATTTCATCATTTGATTTAGTATGGTCATAGTTTACTAAATGTATCATGACGCGATCTTCAGTTGGTTGATAATATGGGGATGAGACTATCTTGCGATCTGCATTTTCTACTGTTATTATGTCTCCAGTATAGGTTTTTATAACATCTTCTATGTCTTGCCTTATATTATCATCATATGTGTGGTAATATTCCATGCCTTTGTCCTGTAGCATGAATATGAACGATCCATTGCCATACTCTACCTCACCATCTATTGGATCAAAATCAATTTCCTCTGGATTAAAAACTAATGCTTTTCCACCATTGCTTACATACTCTTTGATGATAGATTCCTGGGAATCAGTTATATCTATTACTGAAGGTACAAGTATAAAATCATAATTGCTAAGTTTCTCCATAGTCAAAGATTCGTTGATATAGTAATTATCCCCATCAAAAATCACTTCAAAAGGTATGTTCGACTCTGCAAGTGCTTGAGCAAGACCAAGATACGTATCTGTTTTAGTTCTCATTCCTTCCCCATAAAGATACAAGATTGCTACAGGTGTATCTATTATGGACTCAGCATCATAGAGATCTCGGTGAGCTAATACAAAACCACCAATTTTTTCGCATCCGTTCCAGTTGTCTGGCTTTCCCCATGGCTTGAAATAGTAATTGACAAAAGATCCTCTATTAGCATAAGCCTCAGCACAATGTATGGAAAGATAGTTAGTATAGTATTTTTCCCATGGTGATGGACATGGATTTGGGTTTACAGCTACTACGGCTCCGGTATCTACTAGTATAACTGCTGGTGCATCTGTTGCCGCTCTTGCCAATTTTTCCCAAGCAAGCCATTTATTTCTTGGAAATTTTGGAAGATTTGTGTCTTCGATAATGGTATATTTATTTTCAAAAGTGAAAAAATCAAGTAATTCGCTGAATTGCAAACCTTTTGGCCAGTAACCTCCCCCTCGATTGGTGCCCAGTGCATAAGAATTGGCTCCTATGACAATATCCTTCCCTT
>Ga0255375_10116_pt1 | contig 13543 bp, 7 predicted proteins | sample ANMaggSeSYBR01H3_FD_182090 | JGI IMG/M metagenome (GOLD analysis project Ga0255375, IMG submission 182090) | Sediment cell enrichment communities from methane seep in Santa Monica Basin, California, United Staets - ANME aggregate JGI... | ecosystem: Environmental > Aquatic > Marine > Cold seeps >... | reverse complement strand
GCAGAGAGGAAACGGTTCATTGTTGATGCTGGAATAGGGCTGATATTTGTAAGTCTGCTGGGTGCCAGGATTGGTTATGTCTTTTTGAATTTTTCCTTTTTTAGGAACCATGCAAGTCAAATACCCCAAATCTGGCTGGGAGGCTTGAGTTGGCCGGGGGCGCTGATGGGTGCCGGCGCTGCTTTATTGGGTATTCATCTGATCTGGAAGGAACCCCTGGGAGAGTTGGCAGACAGCTATCTTCCACTAGTGGGAACTGTCGCAGCTGCGATTTGGATGACCGGGTGGGGAGCAGGAGTTGGTTATGGTCCCCGAACGAGTGCCTGGTTTGGAATTCCAGTAAGAGATCTTTTTGGTGTTGTAGAGAACCGCTGGCCCCTCCCCATTCTTGGGACGGTGTTAAGCGCAGGATGGATAACAGGCTTAATCCTGCTTCCACTGAAACAGTGGAATGTTAAACCTGGCTGGAGGGCAGTGCTTGGATTTATAGGTATCGTAGTAATTAATGGAATTATTTCTGTTTTCCGGGTAGACCCTTCGCCTTTGCTGTGGGGATTAAGAGGTGAAACCTGGTTTTCCATAGCGCTGATGGTCTGTATTGTGGGAATTATTTTGAACCAGAGGAATTCAACAAACGATGAAAAAACTGAACCTTAATGCCACTAAGGCTATTGATTCACTAACTAATTTTATTAAATCTACTGTGAATAATGCTGGTTTTTCCAAAGTGGTTCTGGGTGTCTCTGGCGGGGTGGATTCTTCTCTGAGTGCGTTCCTCTCAGTTCAGGCTCTGGGAGCAAAAAATGTCTTGGTGCTGCGGATGCCGTATAAAACTTCCTCGCAAGAATCTCTTGAACACGCCAATCTGGTCATTGAGCAGCTAAGAGTGCCGTCATTGACGATTGATATTTCTGAAGCGGTAGATGCAGTCCTGGTTAACTTTCCAGATGCAAGCCCGGTACGGCGAGGGAACGTGATGGCTAGGATACGGATGATAAATGTTTATGACCAGTCGGCAGCTTTCCCGGGATTAGTCGTGGGCACGGGCAATAAAACCGAGTCCTTGCTGGGCTACAGCACCTTACACGGAGATGGAGCATTTGATTTTAACCCGCTGGTCGATCTTTATAAAGCCCAGGTACGGCAGCTGGCAGCCGAATTAGGTGTTCCCCGGCCAATCATCGAAAAACCACCTTCAGCAGATTTATGGGTGGGACAGACAGATGAAGAAGAAATCGGCTTTACTTATGACGAGATGGACCGCCTGTTGTATGCGCTTGTAGAAGAAGGACTCAGCTCAAGAGATTGCCTGGAGGCAGGATTTTCTGAAGAGTTTGTGCAGACTATCGTCAGCCGGGTTAAAAAGTATCGCTTTAAGAGCACCCTGCCCCTGGTGGGTTCAGTTGGTCAATTTCCACTTGCTGATCTAGAGAAGCTTCCAGCTTTTATTTGATTTAATTATTGATTGGAGTAAACTATCCGTCCTTTGAAGATATCTCTCTGGAAAACAAGAAAGGGTTTAATGGATTATTTGGAGCAGAAACCATGACAAAAAAAACTTTACCGGCAAGGAATGAAATACCTCAGGAAGAGACCTGGAATCTGGAAAGCATTTTTCCAAATGTAGAAGCCTGGAAGAAAACCTATGAAAAGGTAGAAAGCCGTCTGCCTGAACTTGATGAGTATAAAGGAAAATTGGACCAGAACCCCAAAACATTGCTTGACTGCCTGGTCCTTCGAGAAGAGATTCTTCGGGAGGTGGAGAAAGTCTATGTTTACAGCGGGTTGGAGAGCACTGTAGATGCCTCGGATCAAGACGCCCTGGCACGTTCAGGGCAAGGACAAGGACTGGGGGCCAGGGCATATGCCGCGGTTTCCTTTATTGAACCAGAGATAATGACTCTGGGAATGGATCGGCTTAAGAAATGGATGGGCGAATTGGCTGAACTGGCGATTTACAGCCATTACTTTGCAGACCTGGAGCGGCAAAAAGCGCATTTGCGGTCCGCAGAGGTGGAAGAGGTGCTGGCGCAGTCAGCTGACCCCCTCGCGCTCTTTCCCAACGCCTATGGAAGCTTGATAAACGCTGACTTAACGTTCACCCCGGCAAAAGGGAAAGATGGTTCCGAAAAAGAAGTTGGACAAACCAGTATAGATGATTTAATCACTGACCCTGACCGGGAGATCCGCCGCACAGCCTGGGAACATTATGCGGACGCATATTTAAAGAATCAGAATACCATCGCTGCCATCCAGACCGGCGGTTTCAAACGAGATGTATTTATGGCCAAGGCCCGCCTGTATGGTTCCTCCCTGGAAGCATCCATGTATCCGGGTAACATCCCGCTGGAAGTCTTCCATAACCTGATCAAGGTTTATAAAGAAAACCTGCCTACTTGGCATCGCTATTGGCGGCTCCGGAAAGAAATATTGGGTTATGACGATCTGCATGTTTATGATATCGAAGCGCCTTTGGCTTCTACAAAACCTCATATCCCTTATCATCAGGCAGTTGATTGGATCTGCGAGGGTATGGCTCCCCTGGGAGAGGAGTTTGTCAAAACTCTCCGGAAGGGCTGCTTGGAAAGCCGTTGGGTGGATCGGGCACGCAACAAAGGCAAAACACAGGGAGCTTTTTCCTGGGGCGTGTATGATACCCAACCTTTCATCATGATGAGTTATGCTGACGACGTGTTCAGCCTCAGCACCCTGGCTCATGAGCTTGGACATTCAATGCATTCCTACTATACCCGGGAAAACCAACCCCATATCTACGGAGATTATTCTCTCTTCGTCGCTGAAGTGGCTTCCAACTTTAATCAAGCGATGGTACGAGATTATTTGTTCCGCACCCAGGAAGATCCTAATATTCAACTGGCGCTAATTGAAGAGACTATGTCTAATTACCACCGCTATTTCTTTATCATGCCAACTCTGGCGAGATTTGAGCTCGAAATGCACGAACGCGTGGAACGAGGAGAACCGGTCAATGCCAGGTTAATGATTGACTTGACAGCTGACCTCTTTAAAGAGGGCTACGGGGAAGAAGTGGTCTTTGACCGGGATCGGATCGGCATCACCTGGGCCCAGTTCGGACATATGTACATGAATTATTATGTCTACCAGTATGCCACGGGGATTTCCGGGGCCAACGCGCTGGTCAATAAAGTGCTCAAAGAAGGTGAGAAAGCAGCCCAGGAGTATCTTGGTTTCTTAAAGGCAGGAAGCTCATTGTATCCCCTGGATGCCTTGCAGAAAGCAGGAGTAGACTTAACCGATCCAGAACCAGTGAAAGCAGCATTCCTGGTATTGGCAGATACGGTAGACCGCCTGGAAAAGCTGGCGCTATAGTTTTAGCGACGATTATTTACGATTCTTAATCCAGCTTACAAAAACACCCCGTGACGCTTCTCTAAGATCTCACAGGTGCGGTTAATCTCTTGACCTTTTTTAGTATCAGTCCAGTTCAATTCCTCGCCGATAATTTCCGCTGCTTCAATTAGTGAATCCTTCGATAGGCGACCCAACCAGGCCAATTTTGTGCGGCGGATCAGGAAGTCATCCAGGTGGGTGACCATTTCCTGTTCAACAAGATAGGCAATTTCTCCCCGGGTATACCCGGGGAAATGTTTTAATGGAGGATCAGATTTCTTTGAGAGAAAATCGGCGATCTCTGTTGTTCTTGTGCCGCAACGGGCAAACCAGCTCAAAATCAGATATTTGCCGCAGAAAAGTGATTTAAATTCAAACCATTCTTTATGGGAAGAAACCCTAACCGCTTTCGATGACCTGAGAGAGATCGAGCGCGAACTGCAAGAGCTTGAATTAACTATGAGCCAACCCGGCGGGCCAACCGAAGAGCTCTTAACCCGCTACGGAACTCTCCAGGCTGCTTTTGAACACAGGGGTGGATATACTTACGAAAGCAGAATTCAGCAGGTGCTGGCCGGGTTGGGTTTCAATGCTCAAGATTTCCACATGCCGGTAAACCATCTCTCAGGCGGACAACGAACCAGGGCTCTTCTCAGCCAATTGCTGCTCACCTCTTCAGATTTACTGATATTTGACGAACCCACCAATCACCTTGATATAGAAGCAATCCAGTGGCTGGAAGGATATTTAAAAAATTACCCTGGCAGTATCTTGTTGGTATCCCATGACCGTTACTTTATAGATCAGGTCTGCAACCAAATTTGGGAGATGAGTCGGGGAGGATTTGAAACCTACCGTGGAAATTACAGCGCTTACCTAAACCAGCGCCAATCCCGCTGGGAGCGACAGCAGGAAACCTTTGAAGCAGAAAAATCCCGTCTGGTTAATGAACTGGATTACGTAAAAAGAAATATCGCCGGGCAGAACACAAACCAAGCCAAAGGTAAACTGCGCCTCTTAAGTCGACGAGTGCAGTCAATTGAGCAGTTGGGAATACAGGCAATCCAGGGAAAATCCTGGGGGAAAATCAGTCAGAGTGTCCAAACAAGCACCAGTTATATGAGTGTCCAAGAAGCCCATAAGCGGATCTCTTCCTTAAGGAATCCAGTGAAACAGCCGCAGATATTAAATATGAGTTTAAATACCAAAAAGAGAGGCGGCGACCTGGTTATACGGACAACTAACCTTGAAATTGGCTACCCGGACGGGAAGAAACCTCTTTTCTCTGTTCCAGACATCACTCTGCTTCGTGGAGAATGTGCCGCCTTGATCGGCCCCAACGGAGCGGGAAAAACTACTTTCTTGAAAACAATCCTGGATCAACTCAATTCCTGGTCAGGCAGTGTGAAGCTCGGCGCCAACCTGGATGTAGGATACTTTGCCCAGGCTCACCAGGATCTTGATGACAGCAATACTGTTCTGGAAGAAATCGAACTTGCAGGGAAATTTCAATCAGAAAACACGGCCCGGGGATACCTGGGCGCGTATCTATTCTCCGGAGAAGAAGTCTATAAAAAAGTCGGCGTGCTATCCGGGGGGGAAAGAGGGCGACTGGCACTGGCTAAGCTCTCTCTGAGTAAAGCAAATTTGTTATTGCTGGACGAGCCAACCAACCACCTTGATATTCCATCTCAGGAAACCCTGCAGGCCGTGTTAACCTCTTACCCAGGTACCATTCTTCTGGTTTCCCACGATCGGTATCTTATCAATACCCTTGCCAGCCAGATCTGGGAAATTGATGTAAACGAGGAAAACCTAATTCTCTTTGAAGGAAATTACCAATCCTATCAAACTTATCTGCGGGAAAACAGGGCGGCTGCACAGGATTTGATCAACCTCGATGAAGAATCTCTGGATTCGTACAAGGATAGAAAAGCCGCCAAAAACAAGGCCCTGGCAGATGATCGTAAAAGGTCTGCCCGGCTGCAGGAAGTGGAAAATCTCATTTCAGAACTGGAAAAGTTACTGGAAGAACTCGGCAAATCGCTGACCGATCCTCCTGATGATGCCGGAGAGATAGTTCAACTCGGGAAACGCTATGGTGATACCGAAAAAGCGCTTGATAAGCTGCTGGCAGAATGGGAAACCCTGCACGAGTAAAAATGTCCGGTATTTAGTTGTCTGAAATCAGTAATCTGAGGGGAAACCCTCAAATATCAGGCATACAATCCATTTGTTATTTATCCTGGGTCGATTATTAAAGAAATACTTTCAGGAGATCCAACAATTATGTCCAATATCACTATTTACTGGCAGGGTTGGACAGAAAAACAACTAGCTTTCTATCAGCAAAACCAGGGTAAGACTAACCACTGCGGTAAGTACGCCGCAGCTGCTGCGCTGAACCTGCTCTATGGCACCTCCCTAAGCGGGGATTCGTTGGTGGACTGGGTCAACGGCCGGTACTTGAAAGGCACACCCATATATACTATTTTTGGCAACAATAATGGCAGTGTTGTTTTTCAAGCTGCTAACTTGGTCCGCAGGCTGGGGCAGCTTAACGGGTTGGCACCAGAAGTGAGAAGCAGAAGGGGGACATTTCAAATCCTTAAGGAAAACCTTCTACTCGGGAATTCTCTTTCCATGGTTTCAGTCACCTATTTCCAGAACAATGAGCCGGTCATTGCTTTAGGGAAGAACTCTTACAGCTCCCTGGGGGCCACCCGCGTTGTGGGGGGACATCTGATGATCCTAGGAGCTTACGATCCACAGCACAGAAACTCCGTGGATCTGCCTACTCCCTGGGGATTTCTCAGTTCCTGGCCGGGGAAGGATCACTTGTATTGGATGTCTGAGAATGATTTCCAGCGCTCGTGGGGCAAGTTATCTCTCTTTAACATGGTGACGATTAAAAGGACTTGATGACAGAGGGACGGGGGGTAGGAGAGACGAGGGGATGTATATCGTCCTGAATAACGTTTACAGAAAACCAACTACTCATCTAACAACCGCAGCAGCTCCCCCAGGTTATCACATACAAAATCCGGTTGATATGGAGATGTCACCAGATCCTCCATGTCAGTTTCTCCGCTCAACACCAGCACAGTACTGATCCCGGCAGCGCCCATAGCAATATCAGTATACAGTCGGTCTCCAACCATGGTTAGTTTATCAGGATCAAATCCGGTTTTTTCAACAATGGCTTCCACCATGGGAGAATGGGGCTTTCCGATTATTACGTCCGGTTCCCGCCCTGTGGAGGAGGCTATCATAGCCATCATGGCACCAATATCAGGCATACATCCGTCCGGAGTAGGACAGTTGATGTCCGGATGGGTGGCGATATAGGGTTTTCCCTCCCTTACAAAATTGGACAGCTTCCAGATTTTTTCATAGGTCAGGGTAGTATCAAAACCCAGCACAGCATAGTCCGGATCCTCCTCAACAAGCTCAAACTCATAAGAGCGAAACTCCTCTTCCAGCGATGGAGTGCCTACCAGATATACTCTTGCGCCCGGCTGTTGTTTCTTTAGATAAATTGCAGTTGCCATACCGGAGGAAAAAATCTTCTCGTCAGGTGTATCTAATCCATAATTAGCCAGCTTTAATGAATAATCCGCCCGGGAGCGGGAAGAATTGTTGGTCAGGAATAAATAGGGTCTGGAATTTTTATCCAGATAGGCCAGCAGGTCCCTGACACCAGGAAGAAGCTGGTCTCCAAGGTAAACGGTACCATCCAGATCAAACAGGAAACATGCGGTTCTTTTTATTTTTTCAAATTTCATTTATTACTCATCCACTTTGAAATTAATATACTTACTCTCCCGCAGCATCCAGGAATAATCTCGCCAGGTTTTCTTCATATGGCGGGTACACAACCCCATCCTCTGTGATGAAGGCAGTTACATATTTCGCCGGTGTAACGTCAAATGCCGGGTTCCCCACTGGTGTGCCATTCGGTGTGATCTGCCAGCTGCCAACATGAGTGACCTCTTCAGCCGGTCGCTCCTCGATTTCAATCTGATCTCCGGAAGGCGTGTTCATATCGATGGTTGTTTTTGGGACCGCAACATAAAACGGCACCTTGTTTTCATGAGCTACAACAGCCAGATTGTAGGTTCCTATCTTATTTGCTACATCGCCATTTGCTGCTACTCGGTCAGTCCCCACCACACATAAATCCACCCTTTGCGTCCGCATATAATGTCCTGAAGTGCTGTCTGCGACGACCTTAAACGGAACGCCATACTGCAGCAGTTCCCAGGCTGTTAATCGCCCACCCTGCAGTCGGGGTCGCGTTTCGTCCACAAAAGCAAATACGTTTTTATTCTCTTCATGCGCCAAACGGATGATACCCAGCGCAGTGCCATAATCCACGGCTGCCAGGCTGCCCGTATTGCAGTGGTGGAAGATCACAGCACCTTCCGGAATCAAGGGCATCGCATTTTTACCGATGGCTTTGTTAGTTTCCACGTCTTCTTCGGCAATCAGCAGTGCTTCCTTCAACAACCGTTCTTTTAATTCTGCTACCGAAGAATAATCGATTTCCTCAACCAGAGCCATCATGCGGTCTATGGCCCAGAACAGGTTTACAGCAGTCGGCCGGGACTCCCGCAGAATCTGCGCCGCTCCCCCAAGTTTTTGATAAACCTCTTCCAGGCTTCCTGTCTCGTCATGCCAGGGGACCAGGGCTAAACCATAAGCTGCGGCTGCTCCAATTGCAGGAGCGCCGCGGATGACCATATCTTTGATCGCTCCTGCTACAGCAGCAGGATCTTGATATTCGTTGTAAATAACATCGTGGGGAAGCTTGCGCTGGTCAATCATGCTCACCAACCCAGAGTCCAGCCATTTTATGGTATGAAATGAAGTCATCCTCTCCTCCCGAAGGGCAGGCCGTCGCCGCCGTTCACTAAGAAATCAATTTCCTTTGTTAACTAAGTAGCTATCAGGGTGATAAAATATCTTTGACATATTATAACCTTTAGATAAGAATAGAAAGGTTAGCTGGCTGTTAGATATCAAAACATGCCTATCAAATCAATAACTGAATATTTTCGATCCAGTGTGGTTTTTTTCGGAGATTACAAAACATGATGAACCGGGCACAAACGATTCAGTCAATTAAGAATAATCCAAAGACAACTGTTCTCATCATTGGAGCTGGAATTAACGGCATAGGTACTTTTCGTGATTTAGCTTTGCAGGGAATTGACTGTTTAATTATTGATCGCTCTGATTTTTGCTCTGGTGCCAGCATGGCTTCCTCTCATATGCTGCATGGCGGCATCAGGTATCTTGAGAATGGAGAGTTCCGTCTGGTTCGCGAAGCCTTGCATGAACGCAACAACTTGCTCCGTAACGCGCCCCATTTGACCCACCCCTTACCAACTACGATCCCCATTTTTAAATGGTTTTCTGGTTTATTAAATTCCCCCCTTAAATTTTTAGGTCTTCTTGATCGGCCAGCCGAGAGGGGCGCAGTGATCATCAAATTAGGTCTGATGATGTACGACGCCTATGTCCGGGGGGACAGCCCCATGCCTGGACACCGGATCGACAGCCATGATAAAGCTCTTCAAAAGTGGCCTGATTTCAACCCGGATATACGGTTCGCTGCCACTTATTATGACGGCGGCATGTATTCCCCGGAGCGGTTAGCAATGGAAATACTTCTGGATGGAGAAGGTGAAGGTAATCATGCCAGGGCGCTGAATTACATCCGCCCTGTGAGATCTGAAGAAAACAAGATACTGCTGAGAGATGAAATCAGCGGGGAAGATATTTCTATTAGCCCTGAAATAATAATTAATGCCGGAGGACCCTGGATTGACGTTATCAACAATGAGATTAACGGTAAATCAAACTTCATCGGAGGCACAAAAGGCTCTCATTTAATTGTTAAACATCCTGAATTGCGGGAAGCGATCGGCGGCCATGAAATCTTTTTTGAGTATTTAGATGGGCGGATCGTGCTTATCTTCCCTTACCTCCAGGATCATGTCATGATCGGGTCCACCGATCTTCGGATAGATAATCCCGATAATGCTGTCTGCACCGAAGAAGAAACCGAATATATCCTCGGCATGGTTCCTCAAATCTTTCCCTCTCTGAAAGTCACCAGGGAACAAATCGTATTTCAGTTCTCCGGTGTCCGCCCCCTTCCCGTGGCCACGGGAAGTACCGGGCAGATCAGCCGGGATCATTCCATTGAAATCGTGGAAAAATCTTCTCGTGCGTCATGGCCAATTCTGAATCTCGTGGGCGGGAAGTGGACCAGCTACCGGGCGTTGTCGGAACAGGTCACAGACCAGGTCCTTAACCGCCTGAACCAAGTCCGCCAGGCGAGCACCTCAAGGCTGCCTATCGGGGGAGGAAAGAATTATCCTGCAGGCACGGACAAACAGCAACCATGGATAAAAAACATCACAAAAAAGAGCGATATCCCTCTCGAGCGGATAGAGCAGCTTTTTGCCCGTTACGGCACAAGAACAACAGAGATCGCCGATTTTCTCTCAAAGAAATCTGATCCTCCATTAAAACATTTCCCCGGGTATACCCGGGGAGAAATTGCCTATCTTGTTGAACAGGAAATGGTCACCCACCTGGATGACTTCCTGATCCGCCGCACAAAATTGGCCTGGTTGGGTCGCCTATCGAAGGATTCACTAATTGAAGCAGCGGAAATTATCGGCGAGGAATTGAACTGGACTGATACTAAAAAAGGTCAAGAGATTAACCGCACCTGTGAGATCTTAGAGAAGCGTCACGGGGTGTTTTTGTAAGCTGGATTAAGAATCGTAAATAATCGTCGCTAAAACTATAGCGCCAGCTTTTCCAGGCGGTCTACCGTATCTGCCAATACCAGGAATGCTGCTTTCACTGGTTCTGGATCGGTTAAGTCTACTCCTGCTTTCTGCAAGGCATCCAGGGGATACAATGAGCTTCCTGCCTTTAAGAAACCAAGATACTCCTGGGCTGCTTTCTCACCTTCTTTGAGCACTTTATTGACCAGCGCGTTGGCCCCGGAAATCCCCGTGGCATACTGGTAGACATAATAATTCATGTACATATGTCCGAACTGGGCCCAGGTGATGCCGATCCGATCCCGGTCAAAGACCACTTCTTCCCCGTAGCCCTCTTTAAAGAGGTCAGCTGTCAAGTCAATCATTAACCTGGCATTGACCGGTTCTCCTCGTTCCACGCGTTCGTGCATTTCGAGCTCAAATCTCGCCAGAGTTGGCATGATAAAGAAATAGCGGTGGTAATTAGACATAGTCTCTTCAATTAGCGCCAGTTGAATATTAGGATCTTCCTGGGTGCGGAACAAATAATCTCGTACCATCGCTTGATTAAAGTTGGAAGCCACTTCAGCGACGAAGAGAGAATAATCTCCGTAGATATGGGGTTGGTTTTCCCGGGTATAGTAGGAATGCATTGAATGTCCAAGCTCATGAGCCAGGGTGCTGAGGCTGAACACGTCGTCAGCATAACTCATCATGATGAAAGGTTGGGTATCATACACGCCCCAGGAAAAAGCTCCCTGTGTTTTGCCTTTGTTGCGTGCCCGATCCACCCAACGGCTTTCCAAGCAGCCCTTCCGGAGAGTTTTGACAAACTCCTCTCCCAGGGGAGCCATACCCTCGCAGATCCAATCAACTGCCTGATGATAAGGGATATGAGGTTTTGTAGAAGCCAAAGGCGCTTCGATATCATAAACATGCAGATCGTCATAACCCAATATTTCTTTCCGGAGCCGCCAATAGCGATGCCAAGTAGGCAGGTTTTCTTTATAAACCTTGATCAGGTTATGGAAGACTTCCAGCGGGATGTTACCCGGATACATGGATGCTTCCAGGGAGGAACCATACAGGCGGGCCTTGGCCATAAATACATCTCGTTTGAAACCGCCGGTCTGGATGGCAGCGATGGTATTCTGATTCTTTAAATATGCGTCCGCATAATGTTCCCAGGCTGTGCGGCGGATCTCCCGGTCAGGGTCAGTGATTAAATCATCTATACTGGTTTGTCCAACTTCTTTTTCGGAACCATCTTTCCCTTTTGCCGGGGTGAACGTTAAGTCAGCGTTTATCAAGCTTCCATAGGCGTTGGGAAAGAGCGCGAGGGGGTCAGCTGACTGCGCCAGCACCTCTTCCACCTCTGCGGACCGCAAATGCGCTTTTTGCCGCTCCAGGTCTGCAAAGTAATGGCTGTAAATCGCCAGTTCAGCCAATTCGCCCATCCATTTCTTAAGCCGATCCATTCCCAGAGTCATTATCTCTGGTTCAATAAAGGAAACCGCGGCATATGCCCTGGCCCCCAGTCCTTGTCCTTGCCCTGAACGTGCCAGGGCGTCTTGATCCGAGGCATCTACAGTGCTCTCCAACCCGCTGTAAACATAGACTTTCTCCACCTCCCGAAGAATCTCTTCTCGAAGGACCAGGCAGTCAAGCAATGTTTTGGGGTTCTGGTCCAATTTTCCTTTATACTCATCAAGTTCAGGCAGACGGCTTTCTACCTTTTCATAGGTTTTCTTCCAGGCTTCTACATTTGGAAAAATGCTTTCCAGATTCCAGGTCTCTTCCTGAGGTATTTCATTCCTTGCCGGTAAAGTTTTTTTTGTCATGGTTTCTGCTCCAAATAATCCATTAAACCCTTTCTTGTTTTCCAGAGAGATATCTTCAAAGGACGGATAGTTTACTCCAATCAATAATTAAATCAAATAAAAGCTGGAAGCTTCTCTAGATCAGCAAGTGGAAATTGACCAACTGAACCCACCAGGGGCAGGGTGCTCTTAAAGCGATACTTTTTAACCCGGCTGACGATAGTCTGCACAAACTCTTCAGAAAATCCTGCCTCCAGGCAATCTCTTGAGCTGAGTCCTTCTTCTACAAGCGCATACAACAGGCGGTCCATCTCGTCATAAGTAAAGCCGATTTCTTCTTCATCTGTCTGTCCCACCCATAAATCTGCTGAAGGTGGTTTTTCGATGATTGGCCGGGGAACACCTAATTCGGCTGCCAGCTGCCGTACCTGGGCTTTATAAAGATCGACCAGCGGGTTAAAATCAAATGCTCCATCTCCGTGTAAGGTGCTGTAGCCCAGCAAGGACTCGGTTTTATTGCCCGTGCCCACGACTAATCCCGGGAAAGCTGCCGACTGGTCATAAACATTTATCATCCGTATCCTAGCCATCACGTTCCCTCGCCGTACCGGGCTTGCATCTGGAAAGTTAACCAGGACTGCATCTACCGCTTCAGAAATATCAATCGTCAATGACGGCACTCTTAGCTGCTCAATGACCAGATTGGCGTGTTCAAGAGATTCTTGCGAGGAAGTTTTATACGGCATCCGCAGCACCAAGACATTTTTTGCTCCCAGAGCCTGAACTGAGAGGAACGCACTCAGAGAAGAATCCACCCCGCCAGAGACACCCAGAACCACTTTGGAAAAACCAGCATTATTCACAGTAGATTTAATAAAATTAGTTAGTGAATCAATAGCCTTAGTGGCATTAAGGTTCAGTTTTTTCATCGTTTGTTGAATTCCTCTGGTTCAAAATAATTCCCACAATACAGACCATCAGCGCTATGGAAAACCAGGTTTCACCTCTTAATCCCCACAGCAAAGGCGAAGGGTCTACCCGGAAAACAGAAATAATTCCATTAATTACTACGATACCTATAAATCCAAGCACTGCCCTCCAGCCAGGTTTAACATTCCACTGTTTCAGTGGAAGCAGGATTAAGCCTGTTATCCATCCTGCGCTTAACACCGTCCCAAGAATGGGGAGGGGCCAGCGGTTCTCTACAACACCAAAAAGATCTCTTACTGGAATTCCAAACCAGGCACTCGTTCGGGGACCATAACCAACTCCTGCTCCCCACCCGGTCATCCAAATCGCAGCTGCGACAGTTCCCACTAGTGGAAGATAGCTGTCTGCCAACTCTCCCAGGGGTTCCTTCCAGATCAGATGAATACCCAATAAAGCAGCGCCGGCACCCATCAGCGCCCCCGGCCAACTCAAGCCTCCCAGCCAGATTTGGGGTATTTGACTTGCATGGTTCCTAAAAAAGGAAAAATTCAAAAAGACATAACCAATCCTGGCACCCAGCAGACTTACAAATATCAGCCCTATTCCAGCATCAACAATGAACCGTTTCCTCTCTGC
>Ga0255375_10066_pt1 | contig 13664 bp, 17 predicted proteins | sample ANMaggSeSYBR01H3_FD_182090 | JGI IMG/M metagenome (GOLD analysis project Ga0255375, IMG submission 182090) | Sediment cell enrichment communities from methane seep in Santa Monica Basin, California, United Staets - ANME aggregate JGI... | ecosystem: Environmental > Aquatic > Marine > Cold seeps >... | reverse complement strand
GTATATAAGCAGTAACTTATCGATATTGCTAAAAAAAGGGGTTGGGGGAATTCCCAAGCCCCAAGGGGCTATTCTTCCTCTTCCTCGCAAGCGCCGATTTGGGAACAGTGGGTAAATGCCAATTCGAACAGTTCATCCATTTCGGTTTTGTAGGCCAGCGTGACATCCGTGTTGATGCGATAGTAGACCCGGAATCCCACTTTGTTAGCTTCAAGGATGCCGACGTTCTTCAATACCTTGATGTGTTGAGAGGCAGCTGGTTGAGTGCTGCCCAACCGATCAGCCAGATCAGCTACGCAGAGTGTGTCTGCAGGATTGGAGGCCAGCATCCGGATGATCCTGAGCCTGGTGGGATCACCCAGCGCTTTGAAAACCTCAGCCATTTTTCTAACTTTTGTAATCATCACAACACCCTAAGAATATAAGCAATTACTTATGATTATACATTGATTTCACTCATTGTCAAGCGCCGGTTTAGAATCCATTGTTTCTCCTGGGTTGACAAGGGCTAAAAGGTGAGTATAATATATAAAGAGTTATATAAATAACATATGATATATAAAGCTAACAACCTATGATAAGAAAGACAAAGGACACACTATGCCATTAAAACATGCCCTGTTGGGTTTCCTGAATTACCAGCCAATGACCGGATACGATTTGAAACAGCACTTTGACCGCTCCATCTACTATTTTTGGAACGCCAAGCTCAGCCAGATATATCCCACCTTGACCCGGATGAAGGAAGATGGCTGGCTGACAATGGAAGTGGATTACCAGGAAGATAAACCCAACCGAAAGGTTTACCACATCACCAAGACCGGACGCGAGGAATTTCAGCGCTGGCAGCAGGAACCGACAGTCATGTCACCGATCCGCGAACCCTTTTTGATCAAAGTGTTTTTCGGTGGACGACTAAAGAAGGAAGAGATGTTGGAACAATTGCGCCGCCAATTGGCGCTGCACCAGGAACAGCTGGTGACTTATCGGGAAACAGCGGGAAAAGCGATTGAGGAAAATGTGGAAGCTACAGGGTTGGTGAGGGAAGGCGTTTTTTGGGGTCTGACCCTGGAGATGGGAGTTAAGTATGAACAGGGGTGGATCGAATGGTGCCAGGAGGCAATTACCAGGATCGAGAATCTGGCAGACTGAGAACGCGAGGATGATTTGACTTCCAAATACATGGTAAATATCAAGCAGACACGAAAAGGCACGGCATCTAAAAGGTTAAGGGAGAAGGAGCTATAGTAATGAAAATCATAGTTTTGAACGGCAGTCCAAAAGGGATGACCAGCGTCACCATGCAGTATGTTCATTACATCCAAAACAAATTCCCGCAGCATGAACTGAAATTCATCAATATCTCACAGAGGATTAAGAAAATAGAGACAGATATGCGCTCTTTCCAGGAGATTCTCGATGAAGTTAAAGGTTCGGATGGGGTTTTGTGGGCTTCTCCGGTTTATTTCTTTCTAGTGCCCTCCAATTACAAGCGCTTCATTGAGTTGATTTTCGAAAGAAACGTTGAATCTGTTTTTGCGGATAAGTACACTGCTTGTCTGACCACATCTATCCATTTCTTCGACCATACGGCGCACAACTATATCCACGCGATCTGTGACGATTTGAAGATGAAATTCGTGGGGTCGTTTTCTGCCGATATGGGTGATCTGGGGAAAGAGGTAGAAAGAGAACGCCTGGGCTTGTTTGCGGGGAATTTTTTCGAGATCATCGAAAACAAAACCCCTACTTCAAAGAGATATATGCCAGTAATTCAGCGGGACTTCGACTATCTTCCTGGTGAAGCCCGGGAGGTAGTGGACGCAGCCGGCAAAAATGTTGTAGTTGTGACAGATGTCCAGGATCATCAGCTGAATCTGTCCAGGATGGTCGAGAGATTCAAGGACTCCTTTTCCGGTGAGATCGAAGTGATCAATTTGCGCGCGCTCGATATCAAAGGATCGTGTCTGGGCTGTATCCAATGCGGCTATGATAATCAATGTGTCTACCAAGACAAGGATGAGTACATAGATTTTTACAATACCAAGCTGAAGCCAGCGGATATCCTGATTATTGCTGGCACGATTCAAGACCGGTATTTATCTTCGAGATGGAAGATGTTCTTCGACCGGTCTTTCTTCAACGGCCACGCGCCGTCGTTGATGGGGAAGCAGATGGGCTTTATCATCTCTGGTTCCTTAAGCCAGGTACCTAATCTCAGACAGATTTTCGAAGCACACTCTGAAATTCAGCACGCCAACCTGGCTGGAATTGTAACTGATGAATATGGAAATTCCGCCCAGGTAGACGAATTGCTGCAAGACCTCGCCGGGAACCTGGTCCAGTTTGCCGACAGCGGTTATATCAGGACGCCAACGTTCCTCGGGGTAGGGGGGAGGAAACTCTTCCGGGATGAAATTTGGGGGCGCCTGCGTTTTCCTTTCCGAGCTGATTATTTGCTCTATAAAAAACTTGGCGTATTCGATTTCCCGCAGAAAAATTACAAAATGCGGGTTCAAATTGCCATCATGTCGCTTTTATCGAAATCGCCAGGCTTCAGAAAAGAAGTCAATAAGAGGATGAAAGATGAAATGGTCAAGCCGCTCCAAAAGGTGCTTGAATCTGTCAGTTCTGACCGCTAATTATCGAATGAATTCGGGGGTTGTGAATTTGTTTAGAGGAGAAAAGAGTGTTAAAAACATCAATTGACCCCAAGGCAGCTCCAGCGACTATGCTCATTGTTTATGGAGGACTGAAAGGGTATGTGAAAAGACCGTTTTGGTTTTTACTTAGAACGGCGCTGAAAGCTTCCCAATTGAAGAAGCAATTACCTGAAAGGCTTTCAGGGGATATAAAAACCCAGGTAGCAATGATTGCCTCGATGTATATTCTCTTGAAAGAAAAAGTTGATCCGGAACGAGCTTTTTCAACAGTACAGGTAATCATGATTCCCGTAGCACTTTCGGTGCAGTTGGGGAATTTTCGGTTTGCGGAAACAGAACGCTCGTTTGAAAGCCTGAAGAAATATCACGAGATGGCTATCTCGGAAAGTCCTACCAGAACCAACCTCAAAGAGATTGTTGAATCATCGGCTGAAAAATATCATTTCAGGGTGAAAAGCTGTTTGCACTTAGGTCTCTTTAAACGGCTTGGGGTGCCTGAACTTACCCAGATAATGTGTAATGTAGACAATGCTCTTTACAATATTTACTGCCCCGATAAAGTTCTGTTTCACAGGAATGGGCCAGGAAATACGATTTTTGAGGGGAATGAATATTGTGAGTTCATTTGCGAAAACATATCAAAATGAAGATTCTCGCTATCAACGCCAGCTACCGGGGGAACAAGGGTCATACCCGCTTTTTGGTTGACAAACTCTTTAAAGGAGCGGCAGCGGCCGGAGCTGAGTGCCAGGTGGTTACTCTCGCCCAGCTCAAGATCAATCGCTGCCTGGCCTGCGGACAGTGTCAGACCGGGGAGGGTTATCTCGAGTGTGTTCACGAAGACCGGGACGACGTCGCAGAGGTATTTAGCCAGATGGCTGAGGCAGACATCCTTGTCTACGCCACACCGGTCTATGTGTTTGGTATCTCCGGGCTGCTCAAGACGTTCCTCGAACGATTCTACAGCCGGGGAGGTAGTGGCAATCTACAGTTATCAAAAAGCGGGCTGATGTTCCATGATGTGGATCATGCCATTTGTTCGAAGCCCTTTGTGGCCCTGGTCTGCTGCGACAACCTGGAGGATGAAACTCCCCGGAACGCCCTGGGCTACTTTCGGACCTTCTCCAGGTTCCTGGATGCGCCCCAGGTTGGCGCGCTGGTCCGTAATGGTGGTCGATTATCGGGATACGGGCATGACCCGGAGCGCGAAAAACAGGTTCCTAAAATACTTGACGTGTACCGGGCTTACGAGCTGGCCGGACGCGAACTGGCGGCGGAGGGGCGCATCCGGCGTTCAACCGAACGGCGCGCAAATCAGGAAATTGTCCCTGTCCCATTGTTCAGGGTCCTGAAACGCTTGAAACCGTTCAAGAGGATTATGGTTGAGCGTGCCCGGGAGATGATATAGGCTCCCTATCGTTCCCCTACTAAAAGAAGGCTTCAATTTATTCATTAAAGCCAGCATTGCCCCTAAACTTAATCTTGGTAAGCAAACCCTTGACTCTCCACCTACTGGAGGTTGTATACTATGGGTGAAGGCCTTCAGAAAGTAAAACCGTGAGCGGAGAATCAAATGATTAGAATTGGACTCTTTTCTAAACTCAGCCAGGTTCCGGTGAAAACGCTGCGCTACTACGATGAAATCGGGCTGCTAGAACCCGCTGAAATTGACAGTTTCACCGACTACCGGTACTACTCGGTCACCCAGCTTCCCCGCCTGAACCGCATTCTGGCGTTAAAGGATCTAGGACTATCACTCAATCAGATTACCCTTTTGTTAGAAGATGAACTGCCTGTAGAACAACTCAGAGGGATGCTCCGGTTGAAGCAAGTTGAGATTCAACAACGAATGGGGCAGGAGGAAGAGAAGTTGACCCGCGTAGCCGCCAGGTTGAGACAGATTGAACAGGAGAATAAAATGTCAAACTATGATGTCGTGATTAAAAAAGTAGAACCCCAACGAATCGCTTCTGTGCGAGATGTGATTCCCAGTTATCCCGAACAGGGGCATCTCTGGCAAGAGTTGGAAACAGAGCTGGTCCGGAACAAGATCAAATCCACTGGTCCCTGCTTAACTCTTTACCATTCCGATGAGCCAAAGATCGATGCCGAGGTATGCGAACCGATTACCGAGGATGTCTCACTGCCCAAAAACACCAGGGTGCAGACGCGTGAGCTGCCCGCTGCTGAAGTAGCTGCTGTTATCCACCATGGGCCGTTTAATACCCTTAGCGAATCTTATGAGGCAGTTTTAAAATGGATTGAAGCCAATGGTTACCAGATCAACGGGCCTGGCCGGGAGATTTACCTCCAACCTCCGGCTGAAGGAGGCAGCCAAACTGATCCTGATACGGTGACTGAGGTTCAGTTTCCGGTAATGAAGAGTTAAAAAGTTTAGGGGGTTGGTAGCGAGACTAACTTGTGTCCAGCTGCGCCGTGGTGAGGGTAGGCGCAGCTGGTTATTTTCAGGGACAAGATGAGATTGGAATTAAGCTGAATTCAGCGGGCTTTAACTTTTTTCCAACCCTTTTGCCCCAGCCAGACAACTCCATAGACAATTATCAGAAGAGCGACCGACATGACTACCTTAATCTCCTGGGGAGAATAGGCGCGTACATCGGAGAAGAAAAAGAACACCGACACACCGATCCAGATCACCGCGATGATCACATCAAGGGCGGACAGCTTTCTCCGTTTAAGGGTGGACTTTTCAGCCCTGGCGGCAGCGGCAGCTGACAAGGAGGCATCATGGCGGCGCATGCTGAGCGCGATGGCATTTGTAGGGCAGACATCGGTACATTTCAAGCAGACAATGCAGTCTGAATTGTGCACCTCTCCGTAGGTGTTGAGGTCGCCCATCACGTCAACCTGCATATCACAAACGCGGTTGCACTGCCCACAAGCATTGCACTCGTTATTCACCAGCCTCACACCGCCAATTTTCACAGTGCTAAATATCTTCAGGAATGCCCCAATGGGACACAGGTAACGGCACCAGGCTTTCCTGCCAAAAATAAACAACAGAACCGGTCCATACAGAATAGCTGTCAGAAGCATTGAAATTCCAGTCTGCTGCCCACCCCAGGGTTCAACATCAGCCCACTGGAAGGTAAATACAGCCGGGATACCGTGTTCTATCCAAACTACAAGCAAGGCGCTGTAGATTTTAAGCGCCAGGGCAACAAATGGAATCACACCCAGGTAGAGCAAGATGCGGCGTGGAATCTTTATCTTTAACTTGTCACCAATACCCCACTCAATGAGTTCAAGATAACCTCCAAACCAACAGAACCAGCCGCAAAAGGCGCGTCCCAGGAGAATCGCTGAGATAAAAGCCAATATCCAGAAGACAAATCCGGTGTTTAGCACTCCGCGGGCAAGACCGGAGAAGAAAGCCTCAATCCCGATGCTGCCAAATGTTTGCATGCCAAAGGTGTACCAGGTTACCACATGCACAGTCATCATCAGCATCAGGAAAACCCGGCTTAACGTACGCCATTTTTGAGTAGTCATTTTATAAATCCTTTTTTGTTAGATAATGCATTTTATGAATGTAAAAAAATTCAATGGAAAGCTCTCTCCGTTTTGAGACTGGCAGGAAAATAGATTCCTTGATCCCATGGTTTCCAGGAAATCCTCTCTGTCTGTGTGCATGTGATCTGCTGATAGAAATCCAGCTGGCTTTAGAACCCGGTGCAGTTCTTCCAGCAGTGCTTGTTGATCTCGCACAAAGTGGAATGTGTCATATAGCAGAACAACATCCACACATTCATCCGGCAGACCGGTTTCCCGGTCTGAGAGAATCGTTTTAATGTTGGTGAGATTTTCCTTTGCCCCTCTTTTTTTCACTGTACTTATAGCCAGGGGGTGAATATCAAGGGCATACACGGTGCCCTTATCTCCCACAATCTGGGCTGCAGGTATCGTGTAACTCCCAATCCCGCATCCGTATTCCAGCACAACCTGGCCTTTTTCGAGACCCGCTCCGGTCAATCTTTCCCGGGAACGTTTGAATGGTTCCATTAATCTCAAGGCAAATGCCATCCCCCGGAAAGCCAGGTTCGGCATTGGTTTATCTTGTGTCATAGGCACACTCCTCCAAATAAATACTCTGATTAGTATATTGCTATCAGAGTACAAAAAAAATGTGCAGAAATTGTGGAAGAACCTGGAGGATTAGATGGAAAAATTGGCTTCCCGGCAAGATTGCCAGGAAGTGCAAATTAAAATAAAAAATAAAAAGGGAAGGATTCAGGACGGCACAATGATATGTTGGTGAATTTAAAGGTTTAATGTTTAAATTTTCAACCTTTAGACCTTTAACAAATTATCCCTATCCTCGTCTCCCTGTCACCTCGTCACCAAATCTCCCCCTCTCCCCGTCTCCTCGTCACCGGGTCTCCCAGTCAGCCTTTATTTCATAGTATATGGCAGTCTATTCTGATTGTTATACTCAAAAATGAAATAAAAACTATGGATGGTCAATGGTTAGTTGGTGATTGTGGAAAATAATTTCATCACCGGCTTCTTGATTTATCCAAAACTCACACGGCTGGCTTTATTGTTCCCCTAAAGTTCCTGTTAATCCCAATACCGTTCTGACTCCCGACATGACAAGTTGTTGGAAAATTTCATCCATCCTTTCTGGTGAGTAAGGCATCTTATTATCGAGCCACCACTTGAGCATGATCAGTAAAGAGCCCGCCATAGAATAGGACAGAACTGGCAGCGGGATTGTGGGAGGTTGTCGACCTTTTAGGAGCAGAGTAAATCGATCTTCAATTTTTTTACTTAGAGCAGCATGCCCTTCCTTTGTCAGCAATTCTAAACCTGACCCCCAAATTAATGTCCGGTAAAGCTCATAATGCCCTTGAGCATGGTGAAACAGCATGGAGGTATCGAACAGGCATTGATCTTTTTCGAATGAAACAATCTGCTGAACAAGAGTATCCAGGATCCGCTCAAAACCACTTTTCAATAGATCATCTTTGTTTTGGTAATGGGAGTAGAAAGTAGCCCTGCCCACGTTGGCATGTTCAACAATGTCCTGGACGGTGATCTTATCGTAATGCCTGGTAGACAACAATTCGAGCAGGGCATTAATTAACGCCTGTTGAGTGCGTAGAGCACGCCGGTCCTGTTCTTGTTCTGTCATGGGGCACCTCGTCTTTGTACATTTCACTACTTTTGTCCATTACGGAACATTTTAGCTCGAATGTAGATTGCCAACAGGGTGTTCAGTATGGATAATGATGGCGTCAAAATAATCCTGTCTTATGGGCAGGGGTCTTACCTCAAGGAGTGAGTTTAATGAATGAGAACATATTACTAAAAAAAACCAAACGTATTGGCACAGCTCTGACCTTCATATTTTACCCGATCTTGGCTGGCGTTGCTTTTACTGTGCATCCGAACCTGTTGAGCCTGAACATTAGCCATGACATCCAGTTGATCCAGGGCACTCGACTAAATGATAATCAATCACTTGCCGTAGTTTCCGGTAAATAAAGGAGTTTCACATGTTACCAACAAATGAATGGTGGGCGGTTCTCCAGAACTATAATCTGACCATATTTCCAACCCAAATTGTATTCTATCTGCTGGCAGTTGCCATGCTTGTGGTGTTTTTCACCCAACAAGAAACGATTGCAAACCGAGTGATTAAAGGCGGTTTTGCACTCGCCTTTGGCTGGATAGGGGTCGGTTTCTTTCTACTGCTTGGACAGGAATTGCCAACTTACAAACAACAGGCTTTTTTGTTCATAGCACTTTCTGTGCTGTTTGCCATAGATTTCTTCACCAACACCTATCGGTTCAGTATGCCGAGGGCAGGCTGGCGAAAAAAACTAACACTTGCTGGCTTTGGATTGGTAATGGCTTACCCATTGCTCGCAATTATCCTGGGGCGCTCAGCATCCCAGTTCATCATCCCCGGGACTTTTCCCTGCCCCAATGTTGCGCTGGCGCTGATTTTCATGGCAACAACTTTCCCGGCTAAACATCGCTGGCTCTATCTCGTCACGATGGGATTATTGCTGTTATGGGCTATTCCTTTTCCAATCATGATTCAGCTGCCAAAATACGGAGTGTATGAAGATGGAATAATGCTCCTGATGGGACTATATAGTCTAGGAATGTTGATTAAAAACTGGAAGCTCATTGGAAAACAAAATCGTTTCAATGCAGATTCTGCCAATACTAATCCCTTCAGATCAGAGAGTAAACAATGAGCAATAGCGAACGTAATTTCTGGCTTGATTTGACCCTTTCTATCGTTTATTCGATAACCATTGGCAGCGGATTTCTCCTCTGGTTGGTCATTCCTCAAGGCACCAACACAGCCTTTGCCGGGATTGACCGGGGCGTATGGCTGGGGATTCACATAGGATCTGGTTTCCTGGGGCTAATGGGGGTGATCCTCCATATCGTTTGGCATTGGCGGTGGCTCAAAGCCTTGCGTGGACGGCCATTTAGAACCCTGAAAAAACCGGTGTTGGCTAATCGGGTAGTAAACCGAATGGCCTGGATTTCTTTTATCATCACAAATATACTTGGCTTGCAGGCATGGCTGCTTACTGCCAGTCTACCTGCAGAGTCGGTAAAAATATTTGCCCGCTTCCATGTGATCGCCAGCATTAACTGGTTGGTTTTTTTGACAGCCCACCTGGTGTTACACCAACGATGGGTTGCTTCGGCAGCCCGGCGTTATTTGCCTCGTGGTATAGCGGGTAACGTTAAGGGGAATAAAAAACAAGCTCATCGAGCGGGAAGATCAGCTAACCTAATTAGTAACTAACTAAAGTTTTAGTGTTCATTATCTTGGAGGTTGAAAGATGTCATTGTTACCAGAATTTCAAATCGGTCTTTGGGGTGGGTGGTGGTTTGTAGCCTTCTACGCGCTGCTCAATATCGGATTGATTGCAGCATATCCCAGGGATTTCGCCCAGAGGGTATTTGGTGTGCCCGAGTTTGATTCTCAAAAAGAGCGTGTATTCTCTATACTCAATTTTGTTTTATACATGAGTGCCATGTCTTGTTGTGTGTTTTTGCCCCTCAAACCGGGCACGTTATGGTTTTATGCGGGATTAGCGGTTTTTGGGATGGGGATAATCCTTTACACTATGGCAATGATCAGCTACGCCAACACATCCTCAGATCACCCTGTGACCCAGGGGATTTACCGTATTTCCAGGCATCCAATGCAGGTAACAGCCCTTATCGTTTGGCTGGGCGCAGGTTTCGCGACAGCGTCGTGGATCATGATTGCTGCCTGTATCGCACAAGGAATCCTGTCATATCCATCAATGGTTGCCCAGGAGCGATCCTGTATTGAGAAGTATGGAGAGGCATATCGTGAATATATGAAAACAGCGCCGCGCTATTTCATGTTTTTCTAACGGCACAATGTTAAAGTGCAGCCGCCTGACGGATCTAATAATCTGCTCGCCAACTCTTGCTAGCTTGCAGGGAAACAACCAGAAGGTAAACGATAAGATAAAAGATGAAACACGAGGAAGAAGGACGGTAGAGAAATCAACTAGTGTTCTACCAAACTCCAATTCAATATTTGTAAGTACCAAAACAGAACAGGTTAGGCAACTTTTCCATAAAGAATGCGTATTAACCTGGAGAAGGAGGTCAGATAAGGTAGATTGAAATCAGGGAAGTTTTGTTAAACTTGCTCCACAGCGTGCTGGCACCGCTGCTCGAGTAAAAACAAAGTGAGCCAAAAGAATATTCAAGATAAATAAAGGAGTTGTAATAAAATGAATGAGAAATCTAAAATTGTTAAAGTCATCATTTGGGCATTGGTGGCCCTGGTCCTGGGGGCTGCCGCCTTCTACGTTGTACTGAGTTACATGAGTTTTTAGTGTAATCACGTTTGCTAGTTGAGAAAGTCACGGCATCGTTCTTTTCACTTGAGTGTTGTAACTTAAATTACAGAGTGATACTGTGACTACCGGAAGTTTTTGTCATCCCCTTGTTCTTTCTGTTTGATGTTCGCTTGGGACCAATGCCAAAACATATCCAAACCCGCCTTTGGCCTAGTGAATTGCCGACATAAAATAACCTGCATAAAAACGCAGGTTATTCAAACAGTTGGTAATAATTATGGAGTATAAAATGAGAAATAAAGCATTAATCAGAATTTTATTTTTTTATTTGCTTGCGATTAGTTTGTCAAATATCTTCAGATTTGACTTAATAGGTTTAAACGACATACTTGAAAGTATGCCTATTTGGACAATGGCATTGTTTAGCCCCCTGGGTGCCAGTGGAATACTAATTGGAGCATTAATATCAATATATTTGCTAAGAAAAGAGAGGAAAACAGAGTTTTCAATTTTTGGTACTTCTCAAAAATGGAGTCTCGCCATGGCCATTGTACCAATACTGTTGATGGGCGTAATAGGTGTCAAGAACTCAAATGGCGTTAATGTTCATTACTATGGTTTTATTGCCGGCATTGGAACGTTAATTTATTGTTTTTGTGAAGAAATCGGTTGGAGAGGTTATTTACAAGATGAATTAATAAGAATAAAAGAGTGGCAAAGGGCATTAATTATTGGTTTTTTGTGGTATTTCTGGCATTTGTCATTCATCAGCAATCAAAATATTGTTGATAACTTGATGTTTTTAGGTTGGATGGTTTTGGGCAGTTGGGGTATTGGAAAGGTAATCGATTCAACAAAATCTATTTTTGCAGCCACTTGTATTCATATGATTGTTAATATCATGCTGTTTAATTCCTATGTGAAGGATGGACTAACCTGGGACGAAAAATTAATAATATCAGGAATCTCGGTGGGGATATGGATCCTGATTCTAAAAATGTGGGAAAAAGGGCAAACTATTGCCAACACAAAACAAACCGCATAAAAAACGAGGCTTATTTAGTAATTGTGCGTCATTAACGGAGTTGCTGAAATAACATGAAAGCATTAAAGACAGATATTGAAAATATCGCTAAACCGGCTATGTCTCTTATATTAATAGGCGTATTGAAAGGATATATTAAAAATCCCCTTGGATTTATTATTAAATCAAAATTATCCTTTGGAAAATTCAAGAGAAATATTGGACTTGATTTGCCAAGAGATTTTATAGATTCTACAAGTTTTATCGCCTGGCTATATATTCAATTAAAAATGAAAGTAGGGCAAGAAAAGGCATTTGAATTAATTCGAGCTGCGGTTTTAACTTCTGGACTTGCTGTTCAGCAAGCAAACTTCAGGAATGTTGAAGATAGTAGATGTTTTGAGAATTTGAAAAAATATCAACAGAAAGCTAATAACGAAGGAAGCACAAAACTTAATACTATGGAAATCATTGAGCAAACCGAAAGCAGGTACGAATTCCGTGTGACAAGGTGTGTTTTTTATGAGCTTTTTAGTTATCTGAAAGTTCCTGAATTAACATCAATAATGTGTTCAATTGATAATGCAATTTTCAATACATATCTGCCAGAGAAATTAATATTTCACAGAAACGGATTGAATAATACGATACCTCAAGGGAAAAAATATTGTGAGTTTGTAATTGAAAACAAAGAAAAACTATAATTACACATTAGCTCACAGCAATGTTGAGAATAAGAAATGGAAGTTAACAAATTTGGTTTAAGAGATGTGAGATTAAGGAAGAAAAAATGGAAAAGCAAACAAGATTTCCCTACCAGTTTTTCGTGGTTACGTTCACTTGGTCGTGGTTGATCTGGCTGCCGCTGGTTCTGATAGGCAAAGGTATCTTTCCGCTGGGAAAAGACCTTCTTTCATTGAGCACGCCAGTGTCTATCCTGGCTGCCTTTGGCCCAGCAGTAGGAGCCTTTTACTGTCTCAGAACATTACATGGTAAAGATGCCGTTCGCCAATACCTGCGTGGTCTGGTGGACTTCCGTTTTGGCTGGCGGGCGTGGCTGCTTCCCGTATTGGTGTTGGGGGGGAGCACCTGGTTAGCGTGGGCGCTGCCGGAATTATGGGGAGAGCCACACCTGGAAATGCTCTTGCCCTCCGTTTGGGTTTTCCCGCCGTATGTTTTAATCATGATCTTTTTAGGCGGCGGACAGGAAGAACTGGGATGGCGTGGGTATATTTTGGACCCACTGGAAGAGAGATTAGGGGCATGGCTGGGTAACCTGGTTCTGGGTGTTGTCTGGGCTTTCTGGCACTTGCCGTTATTTTTTATTCCGGGAACCAGCCAGACTTTTATGCCCTTTGCCGGGTTTGTGCTACTCGCAATCGGCTATTCCTGGTTCTTCGCTTGGGTGCGCCAGGTCTCCGAAAAACGCACACTGGCCGGGTTGGTTACCCACGGCTGGGCCAACGCGTTTGTTCCCCTTTTTCCTGTAGTGGTGATGGTCGAGGGATCAACGCAGCCGCGCTATTGGATTTGGGTAAGCCTGACATTTATGATTGGTTTGGTAACGATGGTTATTCGCTCGCGAAAAACAAGGTAAACGTAGCAGTTGCATGGTGAATCTTGAAAAGTGATTGTTTGTTTATTGTTTGTTTGCCAGAGCAAGTTTGGATGTGTCAGATCGTTTGTATGTAACAGCTGTTTTCAGTAAGATGCCCTTTTTTGCTTGACAGCGATTTAAATGTTTTTCATCATTGGGCTTGACAAATGTGTTAAGCAGGTTTACACTAGCAATTAATGATCCTGATAAAAGAAGATATTATCAATACGCTGCTCGATATCATTTATATCTCAATTGATTTTGAGAAGGAGGTCAGGAATTATGGTACGGATGTTGAAATTGCAGGCAGCGAAATATATCTACTTAAAATGATTGTGGAAATGGAGAATGCCTATATTACCGCCCTGGCTGAGGAAATGAAGATCACCAAAGCTGCTGTATCCCAGACTACAAAAAGACTTGGAAGGAAAGGGCTGATAGTAAAAACCGTAGCGCCTGACAATAAAAGCAAAAACATTTTACACTTAACAAAAAAAGGTTTGCGCGCTCATGAAGAACATATGAAGATAGAAAAGGAGGTCAGA
>Ga0255375_10114_pt1 | contig 13676 bp, 7 predicted proteins | sample ANMaggSeSYBR01H3_FD_182090 | JGI IMG/M metagenome (GOLD analysis project Ga0255375, IMG submission 182090) | Sediment cell enrichment communities from methane seep in Santa Monica Basin, California, United Staets - ANME aggregate JGI... | ecosystem: Environmental > Aquatic > Marine > Cold seeps >... | reverse complement strand
TGGATTCATTACAATTACTACTAATTTCAAAATTCTTGTTTGTAAAGAGATATTAAATTCAAATAACGAATCAGATATTAAATATTTTCATGGATATAATAACCAAGATTTAATCCTTCCATCAAGATTTTTACCAGATATTGAGTTTTTAAGATATCATAATCAAGAGAAATTTAAGCAATAAACGGAACCCCACCTCGTCCTCGTTTGCAACGAGGACGAATCTAATCTCGCATTTGTAATAGACAATATTACAACTTAAAATTTAAACTAGCGCGTGTGCACGTGTACGCACGCACGTGTGACCTAACCCTCAAATTATGAATTGCACATGCAATTTTCATCACGCTATTTCTAAACTCCCTGCAATAGGTCCTGATTTTGTCTGCAGTAACCCTTAATCGTTTGACCCCGGAAATTGCCTGTTCGACAGAAACCCTTTTTCCTGATATTGTTTTGTTTTCTAATTTCTGTTGTTCTGTCAATGGCTTTAGCTTAGTGTTTTTGTGAGGCTTTTCAATTGTGGCATTCTCTGGGTTATAGCCAATATAACCCAAATCATATCTTAAAAGAAATTTTTCGGGGAAACTATATTCTTCAATGTCGCATATCTTCTTGTCATGTACTGTTCCTTCATAGGTTTCACTCAAATACAGAATGTATTGACCTGGTTCTGTCAACAGGTTGTTTTTAATTGTATGTCTTTTTTTTTACCGCTATAAAATTCTTTCTGGACCTCATAGTCTGTGCTTCTGTTCACTTCTCGTTCTGTGGCGTCCATATTAGCTTCTTTAACCCGATACTTTTTCAGTTCAGCACTAAGCTCCCCAGGGCTGCTCGATGGCATCAGCCCCATTCTTGTCAAGGTCTTTTCCAATAACGGGCGCAGGACTTTTATGAACTGGCTTACTTTACCTTGGGTAACCCCAAAATAGGAGGCATGGAATTGCTGCAATGGATAGTTCTTCAAGTAGGACAGCAAAAAGAACAATTTCATTTCACTTCCTTTGAGGCATGCATTTTTTTGTTCTTTGTAAAAAAACTTTTGCCTGACTTTACCTTGTAAAGTGTAGTGGAAAAAATAATCTATACAGTAACCCTCAAACGAATCGTGGAGCAATTCAAATTCTTCAATTTTCAAGCTTGTCATTGATAGGAATTGTGAAGGGTTTTGTTTTAATGCTATTATATCTTTCATCCTGCTAAAAAACAATTCTCTCGCATACGCACGTATACGCGTGCGCACATAATATCAACTTTCAATTGTTATTATCTCTAATGTATTTATTCAAAAACCTTACTCATACCGCAACGCCTCCACAGGATTCCTACGTGCCACTTTAAAAGTTTGCCAGCTTACGGTAATCATTACAATAATTAGTGCAATTACTCCGGCAAGAATAAAAATCCACCAACTCAGTTTGGTTCTATAGGCAAAGTTTTGCAACCATTGTTGTGTTACATAATAAGCAATTGGAGTGGCAATGATAAAGGCCAGGCCAACCCATTTAATAAACAAAAAAATTGAGCATTTGTACTATTTCAGAAACGGATGATCCGTTTACTTTGCGAATGCCTATTTCTTTGGTCCGTTTCTCGGTCATGAATATCGACAATCCCGTTAAGCCCAGGCTGGCAATAAGAATAGCCAAAATTGAAAAGGTATTGATAAGCCTCATGAGTAATTGTTCAGAAGCATATTCTCTATTTAATTGTTCATCCAAAAAGGAGTAATTAATGGGTTGACCGGGATAGATTTCCGACAATTTATGCTCAATGGTTTCAATAACCTGACGGCTCTTATTTTGTTGAATCCTGGCCAAAACAAATCTGATAACCCTTGCATCAGGACCAGGAATAAAAAAGGCAAAGTTCTCAATTTCGGAGTGCAGCGAAGCATAATGAAAATCGCGCATAACACCCAGTATTTTAAACTCTGTTGAGTTATTGTCGGCCGCATCATTATTTTCCGATGGAAAGTTTCCTGTTGCTATTTGATCTTCGGTATACGTACTTTTTAAATGCTCGTAAAAAGTTTCATTAATCAGCCAACCATCTTTTGCTTCGCCTTCGGCTTCGGTAAAATATCGCATTGGTTTTATATTTAATGTTTCGATGGCAGTCTGGTCGATATGCCCGAATTTAAAAGGAAAAGCATGATCCCCACTGGAGAAGTTCATATCCTGTAGGTGATATCCGGGATAATGTCGTGCGGTACCCGCATTTATGATGCCCGGAATTTTTAAAAGTTCTTCTCTGAAAATATCAATCTTTGCATTTTGCTGTGGTATTTTTATGATCACAACATTCTCGCTGGAATAGCCCAGGTCTTTATTTTCAATAAAATTCATTTGTTTATTGAGCAACAATGCAAATGCAATTAAAGCAATTACCGTAACAAATTGAAAAATTACCAGGGGAACGGCTGCCTGCATTCCTTTTTGCTTGTTGGCTTCTTTCAGGATTGTAAGGTCTTGAATAAGATTTAGGGAGCTGAGAATAGAAATCAGCACAGTTACAACCAGGAACAAACTGATAAAGAGAATCCAAAACTTAAAGTTGTTAAATGAGATATTCCAATCGGCAAAAAATAGTTCAGCAAGAAACAGGTTAAAAGCAGAAAGTATAAAAAGTGACAGCAAAAAACTGATCATCACGGAAATGAATACATCCATAAAGGTTTGAAGAAAAAGATTCATTTTATTTCCTCCAAAAAACCGGATGATAAGCGTAGTGGTTCGGTTAAAGGCGGTTCTTGTAATATGCATTATCACGGAATTCATAATGGCGATTACAAATATCAACAAACCAACCATCAAAAGAATATTAAGTGAAGAACTGCGCACGGTGGGCTGCTTTTCATTGGTCAGGCCCTGGGTTGTATGGATGTCGTAAACAGGCTGAAGTTTATGATTCAAGGCGTCCAAAGGAGGCCCGTGCGCTCCACCCAATATGGGTTCAGCTTTCGTTTGCAGGCTCTCTTCCAAAGCTTTAATATCTGCTGAGGGATTAAGCTTAACATAGATTAAACCTCCAAAAACCTTTCGTGATTTAACGGTGTTTACTGTTGGGGTAAAGTGCCCCGATTGTGATAGCAGCATTTCATATTTTATATGCGAAGTTGCAGGCAAAGGTTCAACGATGCCCGTTATTGTATAGGATATTAAACTATCCTGGTTCCGGGTAAACGACCTTAACAAAACCGTTTGCCCAATAGCATCTTTTTCCGAAAAAAGCTTTTTTGCCATGCCGGGTGTCACCATCATGGTGTTTGGCTCATTGATGGTACTTCTATTTCCGCGGATCATGTTAACACCGAAAAAATCAAAAAAGGAGTCATTCACAAATATGGCGTCCTTGACTTTTATCTTGTTTTCGCCAATAAACACATCTTCAATATTATGATTGTTATAACAAAAAGTGTGGGATTCAACTTCTGGGTAATCAGACAAAACATCATCGAAACAGGCAAATGTATTGGTGCTGAAAGTACCGTCGCCATATTGCGTAATGAGGCGGTAGCTATTTTCACCATTGGGAATATATTTGTCGAAACTAAAATGATGGCTTGTATATAATAGAATCGCAAGACCAACTGAAATTGCAATGGCCATTCCAGCAATGTTAATCAATGAAAATGCCTTTAAAGTAATTAAACGTTGAATGGCTATTTTTATACTTTTTCGAATCATGTTTTTCTACACTGATAACAGATGTTTAAAATTTCACGCAAAGACCGCAAAGTTTTAGCGCAAAGATTTCTAATTACTGAGATATCATGTCTTTGCGTCCCGCATAAGCGGGATTGCGTTTTCCTTTGCGAGCTCTGCGTGAAATCATTTCTTATTATTTTTTATTTACTCATATCGTAAAGCCTCCACAGGATTCCTTCGTGCCGCTCTAAATGTAAGCCAGCTCACCGTAACCAATACAATGGCCATTGTAAGACCTCCAGACAAAACAAATATCCACCAACTGAGTGAGGTTTGGTAGGCAAAATTGGCCAGCCATTTTTCCATGCCATAATAAGCTATTGGAGTTGCTATTACAAAGGCGACAGCAATCCATTTTACAAAGCTTAGATTGAGCATTTGAATGATTTCGGTAATGGTGGCTCCGTTCACTTTGCGAATACCAATTTCTTTGGTTCGTCTAGCCAAAATAAAGGTTGCCATACCCATTAAACCTATGCAGGCTAATAGAATTGCCAGTACAGCAAAATATCCCATCAATTGAAAAGTCTTGGTATCCTTTTGATAGCGCGACTGAAGTATACTGTCCAGGAAAGTAAATTCAATCACCTCACTGGGATAAATCTCCTGACAGATTTCGGTAACGGATTTCATTGAGCCAATTACATCAGAAGGTTTTACCTTGACGATCATATGATAGACATCCGGGTAATGTATCACGAAAACGGCTGGCTTAATTTTATTGTAAAGCGATTCAAAGTAAACATCCTCAATAACCCCCACTATTCGCCGGGTAGATATTGGCCACCTACATTCAATTGATTGTCCGATTGGATTACCCTCTATTTTCAAAAGTTTTACAGCTTCTTTGTTTAGGATTACAGATTCTGTTACATCTGTTTTAAGTTCTTCAGAAAACAAACGCCCTTGTGCTGCTTCAATATTCAGGGTTTTAAAATAATCGTAAGTAACATGTACATAAGGAATCAAGGAATATTCTATTTGCCCTTCCGCTAAAGCATAACTTTGATTACTTAGAGATCCTGAAGGAATACGGCTGGCCACGGAAACATTGGAGACATAACTTTGACCCAATAATGCCTGCTTTAGGATATTGTATGTTGCTTCATCGCCAAAATCAAAAATAGTTGTAATGACTGCTTCCTTGTCAAAACCCAATTCTTTGTTTTGTATAAAATTAATCTGACGAAACATAATAGTTGCACACGCAATTAGAATGATCACAATGGTAAATTGAGCACCCACAAGTATTTTTCTGAATTGAAATTTACTACTTGCATTATTTTTTGATGACTTTAGCACCCTGGCCGGACTATAGGAAGAAAGAACCAGGGCCGGATACCACCCTGCCAGCAGACCCACGATTACCACCATGCCCAGAATACTCATTAAAATGTTCATATTCGCCAGGATTGAAAAGGTCAGGTCTTTACCTGAAAGTTCATTAAATATTGGCAAGCCAATCCAAACAATAACTAAGGAAAGGAATAGTGAAACAATCAGTACCACAAATGATTCTGAGACATATTGCATTGCCAACTGAGTTCGTGAGGCCCCATATGCTTTTCGAACGCCTATTTCGGTCCCGCGGGTAGTTGCATTTGCTGTAAGCAGGTTTATATAATTAAAACAGGCAATGAGTAAAATAAGGAGCCCAATGGCTGAAAAAATTAATACGTAGGTGATGCTATTTTGTGGTTGAATGTCACCCAAAAAGTGAGCTGAATAGAGATGAATATCTTTTAGATTTTGAATGGTCATTTTTGGTAATGGTGCTTCAGGGTCGTTTGGATTCTTTGGCATTAAATTACAAATCTTGGCCTCCAGATCGGGTTTAGAAAACTTTTCTTGCATCTCGAAATAAACCAGGAAATTGCACCATCCCCAATTCTCCATCCAATCTTCACTAAACATTTTGTCCCCATCTTCCAGGGTCATAAAAATATCGAATGTGAAATGAGAATTTTGTGGTATGTCTTCAATAACGCCGGTTATGGTGTAATCATATTCATTATCTACCTTTAATATTTTCCCAATAGGATCATCATTGCCAAAGTATTTGCGGGCAGTCTTTTCATTTATTACAGCAGTTCCGGGTTGCTGTAAGGAATTCTCAGGACTCCCTTGTTTAAATTTAAAAGAAAAGATTTCAAAAAGCTCAGCATCGACCCAGGCAACATAATCTTCTTTATATCGATCCTCTTCAAACTCAAAAAGTATATTATCCCTGGGTAAAATCCGGGCGGACTTTTGTATTTCCGGTAAATTATCTTGCAACAACCTGGCTGCTCCTGGAGCTTGATAAGGGTGCTCTTCCTGGCATAATCGATAAATATTATCTGCATTTTTGTGATAACGGTCGAAACTTAATTCGTGCGACACATACAATAACAGCAGGATACAAACCGCCAATCCAATGGTCAGGCTTGAAATACTGATAAATGAATAAACTTTATTTTTTGTAAGATTAGCAATGGTGATTTTTAAATAATTTTTAATCATGGTTATTAGATTTTATAAAATGTAACTATCCTGGCTGCTGAGCCAATTATTCATATCTAAGGGCTTCCACCGGATTTCTGTGCGCGGCCCGATAGGTTTGCCAACTTACTGTGATTAATGCTATTGATAAGGCAAATATTCCTGCCAGGGCAAAATACCACCAACTCATCGTTATCCTGTACGGGAAATTCTGAAGCCACCTGTTCATGGCGTAATAGGCGATAGGGCAAGCCACAACAAAGGCTATCGCCACCCATTTCACAAAATCCATATTTAACATTTGAACAATTTCAAGCACCGAGGCACCATTCACTTTGCGTATGCCTATTTCTTTAATTTTTTGTTGGTTATAAAAAACAGACATGGCGAAAATGCCCATGATGGAAATTACAATGGAGAGAATGGTAAAATAGCTGACAATGGTCGTTGTTCTTTTTTCGCCCTCGTACCAACTTTCAACGGTATCGTCAAAAAAGCCATAGTCAAAGGGCAGGTCATGGGTAAATTCGGCATAAGCTTTCTTTACCTTGTCGAGGGTAGCATAAATAGCAGAACCTTCTATCTGCACCAATATTTGCCAGGCCTCATCTTCATCGTTCAGCTGCCTGATCATGGCCAGGCCAATCTTGCGATGTAAGGACTCGAAGTAAAAATTTTCGACAATTCCCAATACGGCATCTTTGCCCTTGTAGGATTGAAAAGAAGTGGGCAAAGAATCCAGCCCCAGCTCATCGACAGTTTTTTTATTTAACCAAATACCCTTTTTAGAATAAGCCGCACCTGTGGGTGTTATTTCCATTTCCATCATAGGAAAAAAGGAAGAATCCACTTTAAAAACCTGAAAACTTACGGGCTTCTCGTTAAATATAAAAGACTGATTGTTGCCGGCATCCAGAGGACTTCCTGCAACAAAGGACACTCTTTTTACTCCGGGAATAGTAAGTAAAACATTTCTGAAACCTTCCATTTCCACCGGTTTGATATTATTGTCGAGCCAAACAATGTTACGGATATTAAAACCTAATTGGTGATTTTGCATAAAATCTGTTTGCCTGGAGATGGTGATTGTAGCGACAATCAAAACTATCACTACCATGTATTGGAAGCCAATGAGGATTTTTGAATAGGTGCTTTTACTTTTTCGCCGATAAGCTCCCTTGATTACCTGAACTGCATGAATCCTGGTAATAATAAGAGCAGGGATGATTCCTGAAACCAAGCCCACGGTAACAACAAAAACCAAAGAGAGTAGAATTGCACTGTTTGTGAATTCCTTGGCCAGATTGAGTTCGGTATTGAGCAAACCATTAAACAGGGGTTCAGCCAGAGAACTTGCAAGTACGGCCAATAAAAATGCTGCAAAACATAAAATCATCGACTCAATTACATGTTGAATAACTAACTCTTTTCGGCTGCTGCCCAGGAGTTTTTTAATCGCAATCCCTTTCACTCGTGCTCCCGACTGAGCGATGGTGAGATTCATATAATTGATGATTGCCAATACGAGTATTAAAATCACAATGGCAAATAATACTGAGATAAGGGTTTTATTGTTTTGCTGGATGCCCCTTCCACGGATCGGGCTAAAATAGTTATCCGACAAGGGCTCAAAAACAACGGTATTAACTCTATCATCCTGGTACATCCAAAAATCTTTTTTGAATAGCGCCAAAACCTGTGGGGCTTTGGCAGGCAAATCAGTATTGGGCTCGGCGAGAAAATACAAACCAAAAGAACTATTCCCCATGCTTGTCAGCAATCCGGGCCATCCCCAAAAATCAGCTTGGGATCTGAAATTTATGATGGCATCACAAGCATTAAAATTTGATTTTTTAGAAATATCTTCAACTACGCCATAAACAACGCATTCGATTTCATCAATAGTAATTTGTTTGTATAATGGAGTCTCCTGCCCAAAAACACGATTTGCAAATTCCTGGCTCAACACTACGGCATTTCGCGATTTCAGTGCTGTTTCTTTATTTCCATCTAAAAGTTTGAACGAAAAAATATCGAAGAATGTAGAATCGGCCAGCAAATAATTTATCTTAAGCTTTGTATTATCCGGAGTTATCAGGGTTCCGGTATTATTATAAATTCGGGTATAGCTTTCAATTTCCGGGAATTCGTTCTGCAACCAAAGGCCTATCGGCGGAGCATAGCCGGCTTCAAATTCATTGATCAATCTATAAATACGATCTTTTTTTTCCTGCAAAGCATTTACTGAAGTCTCGTGTTTGATGTAAACACTCAACAGGATCACAAAGGTTAACGAAATGGTAAATCCCAATAAAGTTACCGAAGTATATAATTTACTTTTCAGCAAATGATTTAGGAAAGATTTCAAGTTTTTTTGCCACATGTCTGATATTATTAAACGTTAATTGTTGAATCGCAGGGAGAGCATTTGGAGATGAAAATTGCGTATTGACGAGCCTCTACATTTTCAAGCTATATTCAACATACATTCAAGCTTTCCAAGTTCCAGACTACCACAATCTATCCCATTCAGTTATATATCATCCGTTCACTTTCTCCATAATCACCTGTCCATCGAACAAATTAATTACTCTGTGTGCATAACCTGCATCACGGTCGCTGTGTGTTACCATGATTATTGTGGCGCCCTCTTGATTTAGTTCAGATAATAAGTTCATTACCTCAATCCCATTTTTTGAATCCAGGTTTCCGGTTGGTTCATCAGCAAGGATAAGTCCCGGATTGGCTATTACAGCTCTTGCAATAGCTACACGCTGTTGTTGTCCGCCGGAAAGTTGTTGCGGAAAATGTTTCGCCCTGTGGCCAATTTTCATCCGCTTTAATACCTCATCAACCTTTTTCCGGCGCTCACCGGTTTTCATTTTCAGATACAATAAAGGGAGTTCCACATTATCATAAACATTCAACTCATCAATCAGGTTAAAACTCTGAAATATAAATCCAATGTTCCCTTTGCGAAATTGAGTGCGATTTTTTTCTTTCAAATGGGTAATATCGGTTCCGTTAAAACCATAAGTTCCACCTGTAGGATTGTCTAACAAACCTACGATATTTAGTAAGGTTGATTTCCCACAACCCGAAGGGCCCATTACAGCAACAAATTCACCTTTTTTTACATGAACGTCCACTTTGTCTAATGCCAGAGTTTCGACTTCCTCGGTGGTAAATACTTTTGATAATTTTTCTGTTTTTATCATGTCAATATTATTAAAATTTATTTTCTAATTGAAGAGTGATAGTTGGCTCCATTTTTTTATTCATAACGAAAAGCATCCACAGGGTTTTTTCTTGCAGCAGAATAGGTTTGTGTGCTAACAGTGAGTAAAGAAATCACCATTGCGATGCCGCCTGCCAAAGCAAATAACCACCAACTTAATTCAGTTTTATAGGCAAAATTTTGCAACCATTTATCCATCGTATAGTAAGCAATCGGACATGCAATAATAAAGGCTGTTGCAAAATAGATCATGAAATCTTTGTTAAGCTGAATTAGGATATCAGAAACTTTGGCCCCATTAACTTTGCGGATACCTATTTCTTTGGTTTTTTGGCCGATGGTATAAGAAATCAATCCAAATAATCCGAGGCTTCCTATCAGAATGGCGATAATGGCAAATAACTGAATAAGGATGGAAGTGTTCTTCTCTTCTTTATACAATGAAGCAATTTTCTCGTCGAAAAAATTGTAATTTAAAATGTCAATTGGAAATACTTCATCCCATTCTGTTTGTACTTTTTTTACTATTTCTTGATAACCATTTAAATTTAGAATTGTCGGATTAATTTTAATAGCCATTTCATTTATGTTAAAAGCATAATTACTGAAGATTACGTTCTCCATCTCCTTTTGTAAGGAACGGGCGTGAAAATCCTCTACTACTCCAACGATAGTAAATTCTAGTTCCCTCCCGTATTTAAATTTCTCACCCAATGCTTCATATGCTTGCTCAAACCCAAGAAGTTTCGTAATTTTTCTATTTACAACTGCATCTCCGTTATTCTTTATGCTCGATAAATTTTCCCCAGCAATCAATTCGAGTCCGAATAATTTCAGGTAATCTTCATCTACATTTTTCAAATTTCCGAAGTACCTATTTTCTTCAATCGTATGGTAATTAATGGCATTACTAACTTTCCAGTCAGCCAAAGGGCTCCGGGTTCCAAAGCTCACCATTTCAATTTCCGGATACTTAAGTAGTTTTGCTTTTAGTATGTGTAGTTTGTCCTTATTTGAATCAGGTAAACTGGCTAAAAGAATGGCCTCTTTATTAAATCCTAAATCTTTGTTTAAGAAGTAATTTAATTGTTTGTTCATTACTAATGTGCTTATAATCAATCCCAGTGAAATAGTAAATTGAATGATTACTAAAATGCCTCTTAAGGATATGGATGCTGACGAGTTTTTTACGACAAACGAATTCTTTAAGGCAACCTTCGAGTTCATTCGTGCTATGATCATAGAAGGATATAAACCAGAAAGTAATCCAATAGTCGTTGCTAATAGAGTTAAATAAATAAGTGTTGTGGGATTTATCAAAAGATCTAAATTAAATCGATATCCTAAAACATCTTCAAGGAGAATAAAAAGATAATGAGCAAAAAATAACCCAATAAAAGCAGCTACATAAGCTATGAAAACAGATTCAACAAGAAACTGGATAATGGATTGACGTTTGCTTTCTCCGTGTATTTTCCTGATCCCAATTTCTTTAAATCGTTTGGTAGCCTGAACAGCAGACAAATTAACAAAGTTGATAGATGCAATTATAATCAGAAACAATCCAATAATGCCTAGAATCAACAAACTTTTATCTGGAACTTGCCTTTTGCTATAGTTATTACAAAGTCCGGAATGCAATTCTGAAAGTGGTTGCAAGACATATTTCTGCTCATGATTCGTTTCTTTCTTATGGTACTTCTGATAAAAACCGACTAATTGATTATCAAATGTTGCTGCAGAATGCTGGCTGGGTAATAATATATAACAATTTGTGTACGAGCTGTATTCGTTCCAATCTGTTCCTGAACCAAAATAATCGTTTGATGCAACCTGATCCTGATAGTTTGCAATAATTTTGAAAGGAAGATCTGTATTTTTGGGAGGATCTGATATGATCCCGTTAACTTGAAAAGTGCTTTTATTATTTATAATTAAAAATCGATTCATAGCTTCCCCTACTTCCAGTGCAGATAAATTAAAATACTTTTGCGCTAGTGAAGAGGTGATCACTATACTTCCTTTATTGATTAGAGCTTTCGAAGGGTTGCCAGCTAAGAAATTAAAATCGAAAACCTTAAAAATATTGGGTTCTGCGTAAACCAAGCCGGTATTCTCCTGATACTTTTGGATGTCCCCATTACTATTTTCGATACTTATTTGACCTTTGGCAGCATAGAAGGTCATTACGGCATCTATACCCGGAAAATCATTTCTGATGGCCTCTCCCAGGGGATGCACCTGACCTTCCTGGTATTTAATTCCTTCGATTGGGTCTTGATATTCAATGATTAAGCGATAAACATTTTCGTAATTTGTATGATAGCTATCGAAACCAGATTCGTAAGCAATAATTTTAAAGATTACCAGGCTACACCCAATACCAATGGCTAGGCCACCTATATTAATTGCGGCATAGGTTTTATTCTGACTTAGATGACTCCTGATGGTTTTAATTAATGCTCTAAACATGATAATATATTTTAATTCAGCCTCTTTCTCATTATTACTTATTTAATATTTTATCAGCTTCCTCGTTGCTAACTTTCAAGTTCAATGCCGTAAATCATAAGTAGCTGATTCTGCTATATATAAATATATAATTGAAAAATATTTTAAAATAAAGTGTAAAATTATCTTACACCAGGTGTTTAATTCATTTACAAATATTTACTTTCGTTAGGTCAGTGAGACTATGATTTTGAAATCAAAATCATTTAGCCGAACTGATCCCGAGCGGCAGTCAAGGGATCTCTGGGTTTATTCCCCCAACTTGGTGCGAATAAAAAGATTATAATCCTTTGAGATACCTCGTCATCTTGTTAGGAGGAATTTCATTACATTTGATCATGTTAAAATAATTTGAAATATGTTTAATCTTATTCATGTTAGATGAAGGGAAAAATTCTTATTCTGGACGATAATAAAAGTGTTCTTACTGCACTTGAGATGCTTCTCCAAACTGAATTTGAAAACGTTTACACCTTGCGAAATCCAAGTTGTTTAGTATCGACAATACAAAAGTTTCACATTGATGTTGTGTTGCTTGATATGAATTTTAAGGCCGGAATAAATACAGGTAATGAGGGGATTTATTGGTTGCGGCAGATTCAAAAATACGATCCAACAATTAGTGTGGTAATGATTACAGCTTATGGCGATATTGCACTTGCCGTGAAAGCCGTGAAAGAGGGGGCTTTCGACTTTATTTTAAAACCCTGGGATAACAGTAAATTGATCAGCACTTTGCATGCTTCGATGAAGCTTAGAAAAAGTAAAATTGAAAATGTAGAACTGGTGAAAGCCGCACATAGTTTAAAACAAGAACTAAATCCAACTTCGCAAAATATTATAGGGCAGTCGAATCCTATGAAAAAAGTGATGGAGATGGTGAAAAAAGTTGCAGTTACCGATGCAAATATTTTTATCGCAGGCGAAAATGGTACCGGGAAGGAACTTATTGCCCGCGAAATTCACAGGTATTCCAAAAGGAAAAATGAAGTAATGATCAGTGTGGACATGGGTGCCATTAGTGAATCATTATTTGAAAGCGAACTCTTTGGCCACACAAAAGGTTCATTTACCGATGCTAAAGAAGATCGTGTTGGTAAATTTGAAACTGCCAATAAAGGCACCTTGTTTCTTGATGAGATCGGAAATCTCCCTTTAGCACTTCAGGCCAAATTACTCACTTCCTTACAAAACAGAACCATTGTAAAGTTAGGCAGCAATATACCTGTCCCAATCGACATTAGGTTGATTTCAGCAACCAATAAAGATTTAAGTAAGATGATAAACGATGGCCTGTTTCGTGAAGATTTGCTTTATCGTATCAATACGATAACCATTGATGTGCCTCCGTTGAGGGAACGTGGAAACGACATTTTGCTACTGGCTGAGTTTTACCTTTATAAATACACTTTAAAATACGATAAGCCTGGACTGAAAATAAATCAGAAAGCACAAAACAAACTCATGAAATATGATTGGCCAGGAAACGTAAGAGAGTTACAGCACAGCATTGAAAAGGCCGTAATATTAGCTGATTCGCAAACGCTTAACGAAGATAGTTTTACTTTAAATGCTGCAACCTCAAATAAAAAAGTTGACCTTCAGAATAAAACCATCGAAGAAATGGAACATGAGATGATTCTGGCCAGCATCGAGAAAGAAAAGGGCAATATGAGCGCTGTGGCCAAAAAGCTGGGAATTACGAGGCCAACACTTTATAAGAAACTGAAGAA
>Ga0255375_10113_pt1 | contig 13706 bp, 13 predicted proteins | sample ANMaggSeSYBR01H3_FD_182090 | JGI IMG/M metagenome (GOLD analysis project Ga0255375, IMG submission 182090) | Sediment cell enrichment communities from methane seep in Santa Monica Basin, California, United Staets - ANME aggregate JGI... | ecosystem: Environmental > Aquatic > Marine > Cold seeps >... | reverse complement strand
AAAAGACCTCAGGGTATTTTTGTCCACTGGTGGGTCACGCAAAAAGGAAAGGAAAAGATCAGTAAATCAAAGGGTGGTGCGGAGCATATTGCCAAGGCAGCTAATGTCTATGGTGTTGATGCCATGCGACTCTATTATGCACATGTTGGTTCTCCTTTTGTGGATGTTGAGTGGGATCCAGAAATAATCATTAAATACAAAAACAGAATCGCAAACATCTGGAAACTTATCATGCAATTGTCAAACATGAAGGATATGAAAAACGAAAATCTTGATAACTGGCTTACAAGCATTTTAAATAGAAGGGTACAGAAGATCACAGATGCCTTTGGAAACTTTGATCTACGTGTTGCATCCAATGAGATTTTCTTCGAGTGCCGAAAAGATATTCGGTGGTATCTAAAAAGAGGGGGTAGTAATAAGAAAATACTTGATTCTTTTGTCAACACTTGGATAAAATTGTTAGCTCCTGTAACTCCCCATATTGCAGAAGAATTGTGGCATTTCAAAAAAGAAGATTTTGTTTCAAACGAATCGTACCCGCAATTTAACCCTAGCGAAATATCTGAAAAAGATGAAGTTGGTGAATACCTCTTGTCTAAACTCATCGATGATGCAAATGAAATTCTAAAGGTTACTAAGATAAAGCCAAAGAAAATATGTGTATATGTATCACCTGTATGGAAGTGGGAGATATTTAGAAAGGCATTAGCGCTCTCTTCGAAAGATAACCTTAATGTTGGTGCTATAATGAAGGAAGTGATGTCTGATCCCAAGATGAAAAGCATTGCTAAACGGGTTTCCCAATTTGCTGGTAAACTTCCAAGTGAGATTAAAAAATTAAGTGAGAGTGATAGAAGGAAATACTCGATTAAATTCGAAAGTGCCGAATATTTAGAAAACGCTAAGGATTATTTGAAAGGGGTGTTTTCTTGTGAGGTTGAAATCTGTCGAGGCGACGACGAAGGGATTTATGATCCTGTTAATAAAGCAAGATATGCTGTTCCATTACGGCCAGCTATTTATATGGAATAAAAGAAGTTTACATAATGCTGTATTAAACCGGGATAACCTTATCTGGCGTATCACTCATGTCTGGCGGTATTTCTCCAAGTTCATACACTGAGTTTGTTGTTTCACAATAATAGTACCTCTTCCCATCTTTGTCTTCTACATATTCTCCATGATCTCCATCTATATGTATCCCTACTGCAAGATGGCCCACGTCATCCTCTAAAACATAGAACAACAATGCTACATCATAGTCTAGTGCATCCATTATTGATGCAAAAAGAACAGCTGAGTCCTCACAATCACCCTTCTTATCAACTAAAGTCTCCACAGGATATCTCCAGTATTCGACTTGACCCTTGGTACTATTATCTGATGCATAGATTACATTTTTTTGAACAAATTTAAGTATGAAGTTTATGGTATCAACCTGACCATAATTTTCTCCTTCTGCAAACGATTTTAGTTTACTTGCAACATCTTGTACCACCCGATCGTCTGATGTTACAAAATTAACCATTGCGTAATTGCCAAAACTCTGAGGCATTCTATTAACATTGGACTCTGCGTAACTTTTGTAAATATCCACGGGTACTTTCAATGAAAACTCCCAGTATTTTTCATTAAACCTCCAACGATATGTTCTGTCATAGGTTGCTTCAGGGATATCAACCTCTTCTGAAACTATAACAACATACCATAGTTTACCTTGACTACCCTCTGTTAAATCATTGTCAGAAATTGTGTTTTCTACCTTATCAAATTTCAAAATAAGTGTTTCTTCATTACCTTCACCTATGTCAATGATATCATCTTCCAAAATAAGGTCATGATCATACATGACCACCTCGATATCCATATACTGTTCATCTGTTTGATCGGGTATGTCATAACTTATGGTATAATCTATATTCTGTTTTTCATTTAGTTTAACCACCCAATTTTTGTCATTATTGTCAATTCTTTCTGGTTCCTTTCCATTGATTTTGATATCAAAATATACCTGAGCCCATCGAAAAAGATCTACTCTACCAGTTACTTCAAATTTCTCAAGTGTTATAGTAATGGAAAGATTTACGTTATCATTGATATCATAACTACTGGGTATCCCATCTCCATCTGAGTCCTTATGAGCATCTGGATCATCAGGGAATTTATCAATCTCCAAAGGTGGGATACTGGTACTATCACTCTGATTCTTTCCAGGATTCCAACGGTCAGGATATCCATCGTCATCAGTGTCAACACTGGCGGCAGGATCCAATGGAAATTTATCAATGTTGTCCCCAACACCGTCACCATCTGAATCATTTTGCTCAGAAGGATCTAATGGGAGATCATCATCGGTATCAGGCACACCGTCGTTATCGGAATCAACCACTTTAGAATCATCTGGGCCATTAGTATTAAGACTAACAAAAACACAAAACGTGGCAATAAGTAGTATCGAAACTACAAGTAATGTTAATATCTTCCTTTCCATTTCTGCTTAATAATAGTGTATTTTTGCATATAAATACCCTTCTAATCGCAATAAACATAAAAAACTACTATCTCATGCACGCATAGTACAATGTCAAATGATTGCACTGACGAGTCTGAAAAGACGTGGGACGCTATTGCTCAAAGTTTTGATGCGACACGACGTAAACCGTGGAAACAATGCATTGATTTTATAGACACATTTACTAAAGAAGATTTAGTTGTTGATGTCTGTTGTGGCAATGGGCGGCATCTTATACCTTGCGCAAAGCGTTGTAAAAAAGCTATAGGTGTAGATCTCTCAAGAGAACTCTTGTGTATCGTTCAAAAAAAACTTGATATTGTCAACCTTTTACATTCCAACGTTGTACACATACCACTTAAACATAACACAGTGGATGCAGTACTTTATATTGCATCATTACACAATATTAAAGGAAAAGACAGGCGTATTCAATCTCTGAGGGAAGTGAGACGGATACTAAAAAACGACGGCAAAGCGTTGATCAGTGTATGGTCAAGATGGCAGGATAGATACAGAAAACAGTTTTTTAAAAAGTGGTTCACACAGATGGGGCAAGCGGAGTTTGGAGATATCGATATTTACTGGAGGCAACATGGCCTTGACATTCCTCGTTTTTATCACCTATATGGCAAAAGAGAATTCTTAAGTGATCTACGCAAGGCAGATTTAGAAATAATAGACATCCAGGATGTTAAAATGCATTCAGAAAAACATCCCGATAACTATTTTGCTGTGGTAAAAAAGAAAAAGTCCCAGGAATAAACTATTGGAATTCACCTGGTTACTCTTATTACACACCTTGGGGTCTTGGCTGTGTTATGTAACTACCTATTATCAAAACAATAATTGCAATGGCTATTGCCCAAATTGCAGATAAAAAACCAAAAGTAGGCAGTATGTTAAACTGGAATAAGAAAATTGAAAACTCACCAATAAGAATACTTGCTATACATCCATATTTAGTTGCTCTACGCCAATACAACGCAGCAATTGCTGTAGGACACAAGACAGCAAGACCTGAAAATGTTGTTTTTACTAGTGTCCCCATTATTCCTTCGTTTGGATCGTATCCGCCAATGACAAACCACATGGCAAACAAAGAAAGCACTACAATCAAAATTTTTCCAAATGTTATCTCAGAAATCCGATGTTTTTTCCGAGGAATATCGCGCGAGAGCATTGTCGAAAGCGAAAGAAGTTGAGAATCAGCCGTAGACATAAGAGCTGCTAGAGCACCTACCATGACAAATGCATAAACCATAGATGGTGCAAATTTCTCCACCATCATCGGAAGCACTTTATCTTCTTGTCCCGGTAGTACTGATAGGCCTGCTCCATGTGCCCATATGCCAATCAAAACCGGAAAAAGAAACAAGAAAGATACAACGATGGGATATAAAATCATAGAATGTTTCAACGATTTTTGATCTTTCGCCGTGTAAAATCGTGAGAAGATTTGAGGAAACATCGGATCAGCAAATATCCACAGAATCATAAACGAGAACCAAATCTGTGGCAGGAAATAGTCATTGCCCCCTGGGCGGGTAAACAAATCAGGATTGGCACTGTATGCTAAAGCATTGGCATTTTCAAATCCCCCTAGATTTACTGCTATGAATATTACTGCAACAGTCATGGCTATTATCATTATTACACCTTGGATTACATCTGTCCAACCAGATCCTCTCATCCCTCCAGACAATACATAAACCATTATCACAGCCATAGTGATTATTGCACCTATCTGCCAGCCAATACTGCCAGTCACATATTCAATAAGAATTCCTGCCCCAATTGCTTGAACCGCAAGATATGGAATAGTAAATACTACCATTACTCCCATAAATAGTAATCTTAGGCTAGTGCTGTTAAATCTATCTCCAATAAGCTCGGGGGGTGTGATATATCTCTTTTCCTTGCCTAATTTCCAGACTTTTCGCCCTATGACATAAAACATGATGGCCATTATTGCTGTCCCAAAACCCATTATTCCATACTGGCCAAAACCACTCTTGTATGCATTTCCAGCAAATCCAAGGAATGTAAATGCAGAGAAATTTGTTGCAGCCAAGGTAAAAAATAACAGAACTGGACCAAACGTCCGGTTTGCTAAAAAGTAATCTTCGGGTGTCTTCTTTGTTTTCTTATGTGCAACTACACCCAAAATAATGAGAAAAATAAAATAAAGTACAATCAAAACTAGAAATGTCATTTGCCACCTCTCCAAGCAAATCTTGAAAATGCATAGAACGCAAGAGAAACAGATAATGTTAAAACTAACAGGTATATGACCCAAAATGGAAGGCCAAGTATCAATGGTTTAGATTGTCCCCAGTTCCAAAAATCCAGAGATAATAAAAACAATCCAACAAACAGTAGATACCATAAGACATTGCTTTTTTTTGGAAGCCAGAATGGCAGATTTTTCAAAGTTTTTCCTCCTTTTAAACCTACCTTTTCCTGGTTTTTTCGGCTGGAAACGGTAAAAACAATGCCACTTTAATATCTCAGCTCACGGGGATATTAAATCTAGGTAATAAATGTTTACTATTTTTCTAAAAAAATTATGAATGTTGTTATGTCTCTACATCATCGAGATCAAATAAAAAATTACTGAGTTCACCGATTTGTTCAGGAAGAATCTTTTCGACCCTCATATTTTGATAAGGTATGTTTTCAATCTCTACTCCATATACTTCACGTATCGTAGTTTTTATCCTCTTTCGTCTGTGATTAAACAACTCTCGCGTAAGATCAAAAAAGAATGTTTCATCTGAAACAGAAAAAGGAGGAGACTCTCTAGGAAACAGTCTAACAACACATGAATCAACTTTTGGTTGAGGATAAAAACATGTTTTAGGAATTGTTTCCATAATCTCGCATAGTGATTTATAATAAACACCAACAGACAATCGAGAATAATCCTTGCTACCTGGTTTTGCAGCCATACGTTCTGCAAATTCCTTCTGATAAATTAATACTGCTAAGGTAAAATCACAGTCCAGCAGTTTGAAAGTGATCGGTGACGATATGTGGTATGGTAAATTCGAAACGATTTTGTTGAATTTTGGAAGAGTTTTAAAATCAACCTTTAAAGCATCACCGCTAATCAACAATACATTATCAGGTAAACTCCCCTTGAGCTCACGGACAAGATTTTCATCTATCTCTATTGCTATTACCTTCTGTGCCTTCTCAGCCAGCAATTTTGTAATAATGCCCTTTCCGGGTCCTATTTCGAGAACAACGTCATCTTTTTTTATATCTGCATATCCTATTTCTCGCTCTGCTACCCTTCTATCAATTAAAAAATTCTGACCAATTTTTCTTTTTGTCATATTTAGATCAATAATGACTCTTTGAAACAGGAGGCCGTGTGAAAATACGATACTTTTGGTCAGGATCTGTAAGTTCTAATTCAATCCGTTTGGCGATAAGTTTATCAGGTGCTCTCAAGAAGTCTATGCGGTCACACATCTCCTTAAAGGTAGTAAAAGGCTTTTTTCTACGTTCATCCAGTATATCGTGCATCATTTTTTTACCAAGTCCAGGTAAAAGCTCTAGAACATGGAAACGGGTAGAAATAGCAGGTGATTCGTTAAAGAATTTTATAAAACGATCCATCTTATCGTGCACCATATCTAAGATAACATAAGGCATTTCTCCATGGGCTGTTGCCGTTAAATCTTCATAGTTAACTCTGCCTTTAATCTTAGTTATTTTCTTTCTTTTATTTGAGTCCTTGCCAACATATATTCTATCGCCAATGTTAAAAGACATGTCGTTTTTTGGTACTAACTCAAGTAATGTAAACTGATTTTCACCTATGCCATAAACAGTAGGCTGCCTTTTGTGGAGGGACATATCTCCTCTCCCTTTTTGCAAATAATCCAAAACATATACATAGTCCTCCACAACTAAACCTCCTGTTATTTGATATAGTATTTACCTACTATTTCTAAAATCTTTTTTGTATTATCCTCACTTAGTGTAACCCTTTCTTTAGCAAAAATAGTTTTTATATCATCTTTAGTGTTTGGAAGTAAATCGGCTATCTTATATGCATGAACCTGCTCCAAAAATTCTAACTTCATCAACTCTTTTATCATGTCGTTTGTCTTTTTAACAGGTAATTTTGCAAACATTTGAGCATGTTCCAACGCAATTCTCTGTTCATATAACAGCTCTTCTCGTTCCTTGCTAAATTTATTTAGAATATTTTTAACCTCGGAAAGTGAAACGGGTCTAGCCTTATCATCGCTTGATGTCACTGTTGCACTCTCCGTAGATGATCGGATCTAATAATCAATGTTTTATGTTTTTTACCTACATCAATGCCAACTAGGTATGAATCTCCTTGCATCCCCTCTACCTTTCCAGTATATCCATGGAAACGAATATGTGGCATACCTTTGTGCACTGAGGAATCAATGACAATATTTACAGAGTCTCCTTCCTCAAATTGCTGTAATGCTCTTGTAATAGAGGAAAGTCCTCTATCTCTTGGTTTCTTCCTTAGTATGTTTCTACTTTTACTTCTTATGCCTTTTGACCGTTTTACCAATTTTATTCCCCCTTGATTTCTATTACGTCCAATTCCGCTACCTTACAGGGAACACCTATCATTTCGCTTATACTTGGTCTAGTTCTCCCATCGTCGCCAGAGATCAGCTCCTTTATATAAGTCCCAGATTCTGCTTCTATGGTCAATGTTGCCATAGTACCATCTATTGACTCTATATTACAGTTATGTATCTTTTTCTCTCTAATCATATTAGCTCTTCTACGAGCCACTCTTGACGGTGTAAACTGACTTATTGTTTTATCCTGTAATGCCTGAGCTACCTTTTTAAGGTTTTCTTTATTTATAACTTTTTCCCCAATTAAGACAACGCGGTATGTTTTCCTGAAATCGGCGGCCTTTATCCTAGCTATTTCACCCATATCGGAAAAACGCAAGTTAGTCACTTTGATTTTATCTTTACCATGGGTGTTAATCTTACGTTCCAATTGAGATAAATTCAGGTTTCTAACCTTTGGATCTTTTATCTCTAAAACAAAAGGCCGCCCATTCCCAAGCATGAGGGCATCAATATCTTCCCTACCACACCCATGAAATGATTCGTCAGAACTTTCTGTTTCCTCTAAAGTTTTTTTCGCAACTAACTCTTCAACACTTGTTTCATACATCTTACCCGTGTAATTACACTTTCTGCATCCTTTTCCACGGCAGATTCTACAAAACCATCTAGTCTGTGGTATATCTCTCCTATATTTATTGTACCGTCCATAAATAAAAAGTGATTTAATCTGAAGATTTACAACATCAAACGATGTGTCAATAACTGCCATTATGATCGGCTTTTCAAAATTTACCTCTTTGTCAAGTTTCTCTTCGAGAATTTTACCAACTTCTCTTTTCAACTCCGTTTTAATGGATTCTGAATATTCAGATCCAGTAAAATCCAATAATTCTTGTTCTTTATCAAGAATATCATCATCTACTTTGGTTCCAATCAGGAATGTTTCGAACTCGTACTCTTTTAATGATTCTGAAATCAGATCTGCAAAATGTTGTATCTCGCCAACCAACCCTGAGCAAAGCCAGCAGTTATCTACCTCAACTGTTTCATATTGTTTCAGATGTTTTCTTAGTTGATCTCCACGCTCTTTGTTGGTTATTCCGTTGCCAATTTTTGCAAAAAGTCGCCCTAGACAATGATTGCATAGTTTGTATTTTGACAGAGCTTTTTCTGCAATTTCAATGATTTCTTTGTCTTTCAGACTATTTGTCATTTGATGGGCCTAATGGCCGGCAGTATTTTAATTATTTGTATGGGGAAATGAGGGGGATGTGAACTAAACGAATCTCGATAAAAATCAATACTATGTACGGATCATCCATCAAGTAACCAAGTAGTCGCCTAAATTTTGCGTCCTCGCTATTTTGTCCAATAGAAAAGAGTTGTAAGTAATAAAATAGTATCGTTATTCGTTCTGTTCTACAATAATGTAAAAAAACAATAATAACGCATCTACTTTCTTGACAACTTCATTTGCACCGGATGCATTTGCTCGTATCAAAATTTGAATTCTTCCGATCCCGTTGATTAATTTTGAAACTGCAATCATTGATTCACCTGATTTTAAAAGTATATCTGAATCTGATGTTTTACGGCTACTTGGTGCTAGAAGACCACCGTTAATGGTAAGATTCCAATTCAAATCGGTTGCATCGACATCTCCTGTGTTTGTTATCTCAATATGAAGAGTGAATAAACCACCTGAAACTCCACCTATCTCAATTTCAGGATTTCCAATTGCTGTCACAGGTAAAATAGGAAAAATAAACAAAATACAAAGAAAGATACATATAATCTTCTTTGACATATTGAATTTCCCTCCACAATATTTAATGCATATTATATACTTAAGTTTTTATGTCTGGGTTTTGATAAAATAATGATTTTTTATAAATATTATTTGCTGCCTCTTTTTCAACACCGCCCACCTCTTGAAATCTGTCATTCTATTTTTACCAAAATTAGCTTGAAGTAAACAAAGTTTTTTAAGTCAAATGAGATTCCACCTCAATGATTCAGGTCTTTACATAGTGAAATATAAATGACCGAGTCAGCTATTGAAGGGGTAATTAAAAAATTGCCGAAATATGAGTAATAGTACAAAAGATAAAATCTCGGGAGGTAGGATATATGGTTGAAGTTTCTCCATTTAAAGGCATCACGTATAACAAAGAAAAAATAGGTAAACTAGATGATGTAACGTCTCCACCTTATGACATTATATCTTCAGATATGCAGACAGAATTTTATGAAAAAAATCCGTATAATTTTGTAAGACTCATACTTGGAAAACAAGACCCAGATGACACTAAACAAAATAATCGGTATACGAGGGCAAAAGAACAGTTTGATTCATGGATGAAAGAATCGATCTTGACTGGATCGGATAAAACAGCTATTTTTCCATATAAAATTGAATATAAGGTAAAGAACCAATCAAAGACAATGAACGGATTTTTTGTCCTATTAAAACTAGATCCAGAATATAAACAGGTAAAAGCACATGAAAGAACATTGTCTAAGCCAAAGGCAGATAGATTGGATCTTATGCGTGCTTGTAATGCAAATCTTGAACCAATTGAACTGTTATACATCGATGAAAAAGATATAATAAGGAAGAAAATAGATGAATCTCTTGGTGAGCCCATTATAGATGTAAAAGGATACGACGATTTTACTCACAAATTATGGAAACTAGAAGATGAAGATATTACCTCCCTGGTCACAGGCGAACTTAAAGATAAAATTTTGTTTATTGCTGATGGGCACCATAGATATCAAACCGCAATTAATTATGCTGATGAAATGGAAAAGAAAACAGAAAATCACGATGATAATGCACCGTTCAACTACCGGATGGTCATCCTTGCGAACATATTTGATGAGGGTTTGTCTATTCTTCCAACTCATAGGCTAATCAAAATGTCAGATATTGATCTAGAAAATCTTGTGGAAAAACTAGGAAAGTATTTTACTGTTCAAGAAAAAAAGGTTGATGATTCAAATAAAGACTATGAATCACTGGGAAAAAGAATTAAAGGGGAACTAACAACAGAGAAAGAACACAAATTTGCAATGTATCTAAAGGGCAAATATTATGTTTTAACATTGAAAGATGAAAAATTAATGGACAAGTTTGCAGGTGACCGTTCAAAGACCTGGAGGACACTGGACGTTTCAATTTTACACAAGATCATACTTGAACATCTATTAGGAATAAATGAAGATAATCTGGAAGATCATGTGAAATACACCCGGGTTGATGAGGAGGCAATACAATTTGTTGAGGAAGGAGATTATGATCTCTCCTTTTTGATAAATGCCACAAAGATAGAGGAATTAAAAACAATAGCAGAGGCAGGTGAACACATGCCTCAGAAATCTACTTATTTCCTGCCTAAAATGTTGTCTGGTCTTGTTATGTACAAAATGGACATGTAGCGTAATAGCAAATTGGAATTATCTGAGTAATATCGATATAAAGTGACCAATGTAATGAGTTGCAGTTATAACCAGTACAGCAATTATTAAGTGTTCACCAATTATCTTCCAAGGATTGGTATTTTGCTCCCTAGCAATGACAAAACTATTCACAAGTAGTATGTATAATCCAACCATTACACTTATGACAATTGCCTTTGAGAGCTTTAGCAACAGAACTGGAAGAATAAAAATCGATGAAAAGATAAATTTAAAGAAAATGGTAGAAAAAGTCGATTCCCACACTTCTCTTGTAGTATGTTTATTTTCGGATTCTTCAGCCATATGAATGCCCATTGCATCTGACAATGCATCTGCTATTGCTATTGTTAATATACCGCCGATAACCACAAGTTTTGAGTGGGTACTAGCATGTAGTCCTACCATTAAACCAAGTGTTGTAATTATCCCGGAGGTCAAACCAAAGTTAAATCCAACTTTTAATGAATGTTTCATTATGTCCCTTTATTTATATTTAATATTTATAAATGATTTGTTATACAGTTGTTATCCATGCCCTTGAGAGATATCAGATATAATCAACCTGGAAATCATATTGCACCAGTTACTTTAATAAACAATCATACATTCCGTCATCGATTATGTCTTTGATGGAAGGTCTGTTGGTTTTTTTTGCTATACTTTCTGCATATTTCCTTATAGTAATGTTTCTCCATAAAAAGGGCATTTTGGAAAAATATAATATTTCCCTTTATGGTCCAGCATTATTACTACGTACCACGAAGGGCAGGAATTTTCTTAAAAAAATTGCAGATAGAAAGAGATTCTGGAAAGCTTTTGGAAGTTTTGGCATTGTTTTTTGCTTTATCATGATGGTTCTAATGGTCCTAGTACTTGCTCTGCAAGCATGGACAGTGTTGGGTTTCACTCCTGAACAAAAGGAGGCATTACCTGGCATCGAATTTGGTTTAGTGCTCCCAGGTATTAACCCCATACTTCCCCTTGAATATATTGCGTACATACTTCTAGCATTAGTTGTTGCAGTCATTGTACATGAATTTTCCCATGGTATTCTTACGTTTGCAAGTAACCTAAAGGTTAAATCATTGGGTATCCTCTATCTTATTATACCACTAGGGGCATTTTGTGAACCAGATGAGGAACAACTGCGAAACACGAAAACATCAAATCGTATGCGTGTTTATGCTGCAGGACCAACATCAAATTTTACTGTTGTTTTGATAAGCATTTTGCTTTTTTCATTTGTCTTTATGCCTGCAGTTCAACATGCAGCAGATGGCATTGGCATTATTTCAATTGGTGAAGACACCCCTGCTGAGGAATTGGGCCTTCAACCTGGTATGATAATAACTCACATCAACGACACAAAAATCGATACCTTCTATGATTTTTTTATAGTGATGAACAACACTCGGGCAAATCAGACCGTAAACATATCGTATGTTGGACAGGAGACTTATATCAAAAGTGTTGTTTTATCGGATAAATATTACGAATATGAAAAAAGAAATCCTGGGGCAAACAATAAATCATATATTGGTAAGGGTTATCTTGGTGTAGGGCCCAATCCATTCATAGATTTTCTACCAATATTGAAAAATCCCTTCAGTAATTTCCCCAATAATTTCCTGTTGTTTTATATACTTCCATTGTTGGGTCTTGATGGATACAATCCAATTTATTCACCATTTACTGATTCATACACAATAACTGGTCCACTTAGTTTCATACCAAGTAATGTATTCTGGGCAATTTTAAACGCATTATACTGGATTTTCTGGTTAAATCTTGCTGTTGGGTTATTCAACGTTTTACCGATGATTCCACTCGATGGGGGATTTATGTTCAACGATGCATTAGGATCTTTCATAAGGCGAGTTAAAAAAGGTCTGTCAGATGAGAGAAGAGAAAAAATTGTAAAAAACGTTTCTTTAGTAACTTCTTTACTAATCTTATTTATAGTCTTATTCCCATGGTTAGTAAAATACTTTTAGAAGTGTGTTTTAACTATTTTTCAAAGCATTAATTGTTTTCATCAATAGTTAATTTTACAAGGTGAGGGTAACTTCATACCTGCCTTTCGAAGCGCATCTTTTGCCTGATCAATATTTTGTTCAGTTGTTTCAACTTCCATTATAATCTGATTTGGTTTTACATGTGCAGCAATTGAAACTATTTTACCGTATGCTGATCTCATTCCCTGAGACACCCTATCTGCACCTGCGCCAGTTGCTTGTTTGTTTTCTCTTAATACATTATGCGGATAAACTCTGACTCTTAGCCGATAGTTTGATACCCCTAACTTTTTCTCCAGAGCACGGTTTGCAGTTATACGGGCTGATTCTAATGCATTGTGTCTCACTTGACATCTCTCATTTGAAGTTAAAGAGATTTTTACGGGGAAATCTGCTTTCTTGTTTCCCATGACAAATTGTGTAATACGGGAAGCAGGTATACCGCCCATGTATTCTCGTCTAGTAGAAGACTGTCCTCTTACGTATCTGTACATACTGCTTGGTTTTCGTGCCATTTTTCACACCTATAAATACTGTTGATAAAGTAACCGAAATAGATATGGTATTTATAACTCTTTTTACAGATACCAATTGGCATTTGGGAATCTGAAATAGTCATAGATAATGATGCAAATAATATTTTTTAGGCAATTAATCTTCGATGTAATCGATACAATTTTTTAACATCTAATAACCATATATTAATCAATATTTATTTACCAACAATTTAAATATATTCTTAACATACTAGTTGTAACTCGGAGGAGGAAGTTCAAATGAAGTTTATTAAGAATACAAAACGTAACATTATTTTTGTAACTTTAATAATAGCAGTATTAGTAATTATTTCCTTATATATTTATTTCTACATGGGTTCAATACCCCGGAGCTCTGCTCCGGTTTATTTATATTGTAGTTAGTCATCGAATGTTTGATGGAAGTAAAATATGCTTCTCATTGTAGCTATCGTATTCGATATCATATGGTATTTGTTCTCAAGTATCGAAAGAATCTCATTTCAGATGATATTTTTGAATATATAAAAAAGGTTCTTTCAGGTATATCTGAGAGGTATTATCTGAATTTTCATGCTGTTGGAACTGATAGAAACCATCTTCATCTTCTCAT
>Ga0255375_10104_pt1 | contig 14364 bp, 12 predicted proteins | sample ANMaggSeSYBR01H3_FD_182090 | JGI IMG/M metagenome (GOLD analysis project Ga0255375, IMG submission 182090) | Sediment cell enrichment communities from methane seep in Santa Monica Basin, California, United Staets - ANME aggregate JGI... | ecosystem: Environmental > Aquatic > Marine > Cold seeps >... | reverse complement strand
CGAACAGGCAAAAATGTTCGACGATGCCGCACTGGTCTATAACATTACCGTTATGGAAGAACTGCTTCGCGCAGTAAAGGCAAGCGGATCGGGGCGGCCACTCTTCGAGGCAGCCATAGTCCGAATGACTGTCAGCGAACGATTCAGCGATACAAAAGCACTGATCGAACAATTACAGCAACTCCAATCCGCACCGGCACCACCAAGCAGTGGGAACCCCGTAACACAAAGCCAATCCGCACCGGCGGCTTCCACACCACGGCCTGCTCCTTCCGTTAAATCGGAGAAAACCGCGTGGGGTAAGACCCCACCCTACGAGACTGAAAAAGTGTCTGACCCCTTTAATTCTAAAAAACAATTTACGCCGCCTGAAACGCTGGACATAAAATTCCTACAACAGCAATGGCAGAATATATTAGGCGAAATTGAAAATCGCGGTAAAAAAAATCTGGTTGCCTTTGTGCAATTAGCACAACCGCTTTCCTGGGAGCAACAGACATTAACCATACAATTTCGTCCCGAACAAAACGGTATGCGTAGTCTTCTTCAGGACCGTCCGGAACAAATGCGGGAAATCGGAGGGGTCTTGGCCGATGTTTTGGCCCAGCCGGTAAAATTATGTTTGGCATCACCCGGTGCCGCCGATACGAATAAATCGGAGAAAACCGCGCGGGGTAAGACCACACCCGACGAGACCGAACCGGAGCCGGCAATTATGCCGCAGGCGAAGCCGGAGCCAAAAGCAAGCCAAACCAAGATGCCGCCGGGCGCCAAGCCGAGCCAGAATGAGATCAATGAAGCTATGAAGGAACCGCCGATCAGAAACGTCCAGGAAATCCTCGGCGGGAAGGTGCGGCATATCGAAAGAGGGAAGAGCTAAGAGAGTTGTGAGTTGTGGGTGGTGAGTTGTGAGAAAGAGGGAAGAGAGGAAGAATAGAACACGGATAGTACGGATACAACGGATAGGCACGGATAAAAAAGAGAGTGGAGAAGAAGTGAATCCCGATTTGTCGGGAAACGTTCAACGTTCAACATCGAATAGGAAGAAATTAAGAAGCCGGAATGAGGAATGAATTACGAATGATAGATGAGGTCAAAAGGAAGGCTAAAAAGTGTCTGACCCCTTTAGTTTCTCTTTAGTTTCTTTAAGGAGACTTAAAAATGTGTGTAAAGCAAGTTTTTGATGTCGTATGCGATCAAAATATTTGGCCGATGGTAAGTGCAGTTGCTGCAATTATTGCTACTATAGCAGTCTTTTATGCGGCAAAACAATTTCAGTTCGCTGGTTGGATTGCAGCTCAAGAGCTTTTCACTGACACGGATTTCACTAAAGCTCGCACTGAGGTCCTAAAGAATTTCCCGTTTTCAATAAAACCTGTCCCATACCTTAAGGACAAAACAAAAAATTTTACTTATAATAGAGATATTAAAGAAAACGCGTTAACTGTTTGTCGTAAGATGGACGAGCTTGCACGGCTTGAGCCATATCTTGGGAGCAAAAAAATTATAGACACATGGGGCTATCCTTTGGGTAAATCATGGATGATACTTGAGGCGACTGTTAATGCGGAGCGTAAGAGTACTTATCATCTAGCAAAGTGGAATGCTTTTATGGAGTTGGGTGGGGAGGCAGTGAAAAGGTTGAATTTGGATGAACTGAACAAGTAGCCATTACCCATATCGTCTGACTAGTATGGGGAAAACCGGGGCTAGCCACAGGCTATACAGGACTTTTTTTTGACACGGATGGATGCGGATAAGTAAGAAAAGAAAACCGTGTAGGGTAAGTCACCCAGAAAGTTTATTATTAAATAGGGCGGGCTAAAAATGATATAGGGCAAATTTGACAAAACAAGGAATTCATTATGGAAAAATATAATTGGTTGTCGATGCTTGGGAAATATGAATTATCTGATGGTATTTTGATATTTAAAGGCGGAGTAACAAATTGGGAAGGTCAACAAGGATACGAAGTTGGAAATTTTATATGTGATCAAACATTTGGTGGAGGCACTATAGAAGCAAAAATAAAATTTAGCGACAATGCAAGCAATAGTTCAGTTGGGATTATTCTCTATTATCACCCCACTTCAGCAAGCTTTGTTACAGTACAAATGGGTGGTATTTCGTTATGCTCTGTCAGAACATTTACTGGTCGAGAATGGAATGATCATGCGGCACATGGACCAATTTCACAGATCGAGCCAAATCGGCATTATCATTTAATGGTGGAGGTCATAGGATCGAAGGTTAAAGTAAAACTCGATGGAATTGAAGTTATTGAAACAAATCTAAACTATATACTACCGAAGGGGCAAGCCGGCATTATAGCAGCGGGACCTAATGACATCTCTATATCAAATTTTAACGTAGCTCCAAAATTACCAAATCTTTTTGTTGTAATGCAATATACCGATCAATTTAGTGAATTGTATAACGATGTCATCTTGCCGCAAGGTAAAAAGTCAGGTTTTGAAGTAATGCGAGCGGACGAGACATATGGACCAGGGATTATTATCACAGATATCGAACAACAAATCATAGAAGCAAAAGCAGTGATTGCTGATATAACTCCAAATAATCCTAATGTTTACTGGGAAGTTGGTTACGCTTACGCACTACGCAAACCTACAATTCTTATTGCCCAACGAGACACAGAATTACCTTTTGATATTTCACCATTTCGAACCTTATTTTATAATAATACAATTGCCGGTAAATCTAAAATCGAAGAGGGATTATGTAAACATCTTGAAGCAATACAAGGTTATTGGTCAAGGTAATGAAAACATTAAGCAAGCGTAGGGCGAGGCATGGCCTGCGTTTTGGGTTGATTGCGTTGGTGATTTTAATAGAATGGGGCGGTGCCTTGTTTTTCAATCGTCCCTACGGGACGTAAATGTTTGTTTGTCTTTAGACCCACCAATAAATTGGTGGGCTATTTTCGATTTGCCCCTGTGGGGCGTAAGATGGAAACGAAGAATAAGATAGAAGAAATGTAGAAAAGATGAACGTTTAACATCGAACGTTCAACATTCAATCCGCCTATGGCGGAAATAAGAAGAATGCGTAGGGTAAGACACCACGCTACAAGACTTATGGAACCTGATTAATGAATAAAACCCTGACAATACCAAAGGATAAGATCGCGGATTTTTGCCGGCGGAATTATATTCGAAAGCTGGCGGTGTTCGGTTCGGCTCTGCGAAATGATTTCGGGCCGGACAGCGATGTGGATGTGCTGGTGGATTTTGAGACCAATCATGTCCCCGGATTTTTCAAGTTGTTCGATATGGAGACAGAGTTGGCAAGTATTATCGGAGGACGAAAGGTTGATCTGCGTACCCCTGAGGACCTGAGTCGATATTTTCGTGATGAGGTAATAGCCGGCGCCGAGGTGCAATATGTTCAAGAATGACACAGTTCGTTTGCGTCATATTCTCGATTCCGCCCAAGAAGCCATTCAATTTACACAAGGACGATCACGTATGGATTTGGATGGCGACAGAATGTTTAGCCATTCCCTTGTGCGACTACTTGAGATTATCGGTGAAGCGGCGCGAGGAGTTTCGAAAGAATTCCGTGAAGATCACCCCGATTTGCCGTGGAGAAAAATGGTTGGTATGCGCGATCGACTTATCCATGGCTATTTTGATATAAACCTCGATGTAGTATGGGAGACGGTTAATAACGATTTGCCATATTTGGTGAGCCGAATCGAGGATATTCTGAATTCTGAATGATGATAATGAAATGAATAAGGTTGTTACATTCGCAGGAGCAAGCGTAGGTCGGGCAAGAAGCAGGAGGGGCGATAGCCGGCGGTTTGGGTTGATTGCGTTGGCAATTTTAATAGAATGTGGCTGTGCCTTGTCCTACAAGAAAAATGACGAATTATGAAACCAGAATGAGGAATAAATAACGAATAAAGAATGACGAATGTGAACATCGAACATCGAATGGAAGAAATTAAGAAGCCGGAATGAATGACGAATGACGGTAACCGTTCACACTTTTTACAGGTTGCTTTCTTTCGCCCTTTCAGGGCTTTTAAGTGTGGTTATTATAACCCTTCCGGGGGCTTACGCCACCCGGCTATGCGCTCTTACGGCCCTTCGGGCCTAACAAAGAGAAGAACCCCCGCCCCAGCCTTCGCTGGGACATGCTTAACAGCAGGGGCTGGTAACGGACGAAATTTATTTATATTGAGGAAATAGCTATGGCAGGAATTGGTGATTTTATGGGGCTGATGGGTAAGGTTAAGGATATTCAGGCAAATATGCAGCGAATCCAGGAGGAACAGCGCAGCAAAACATTCGAGGCTGCCAGCGGCGGTGGGATGGTTGTCGCCAAAATCAACGGCAAAAACGAGCTGCTGGAACTGAAAATCGACCCCGAAACAGTCGATCCGAACGACATCGAAATGCTCGAAGACCTGATCAAGGCAGCGGTCAATGCCGCCAACGATAAATGCCAGGACGAGCTTAAAGAACAGTTTTCCGAGATGACCGGGACAATGAATATACCAGGTCTGGAAAATATCGGAAAACTCCTCGGTATGGGATAATGAGTAATACACATACAGAAAGTATGAATCAACTGATGAAGCAGTTCGCACGACTGCCAGGTATCGGTTCGCGAACGGCGCAGCGGCTGGCCTATTATGTTCTCACTCAGCCAGCCGAGGAGGCTCTGTTACTGGCCGATGCGATTCGTGACGTCAAAACGAAAATCCATCACTGCCGTAGCTGTTACAACCTCAGTGAACAGGAGTTGTGCGAAATCTGCCGTGACCAACGTCGGGACCACTCGATTATCTGCGTTGTCGAACAGCCCAGGGACCTGATACGTCTCGAAGAAACAGGCCTTTGCAACTGGGTATATCATATACTATTAGGACACCTGGCGCCACTGGAAGGCATAACGCCCGAAGACCTGACCATCGAGGCGTTGCTTAAACGCGTGCAAACCGAAGACATCAAAGAAATAATCATGGCTACCAACCCGGATATGGACGGAGACGGGACGGCCCTGTATGTCAGTTCGCTACTCAGCGAGGCAAACGTAAAAGTTACCCGCCTGGCACGTGGGCTACCGAGTGGCGGCAGCATCGAATACGCCAATAAATCCGTCCTCAGCGACGCTATTAACGGCAGAACAGAAATGAGTATGTAAGTGAACGGGTGAACGGCTGGACGAGTGGATGGGTAGGCTATTGTTATATTTCGGTTTATTGGATGCCCAAGTTTAAGAAATTTGTAACCGTTCATGCTTTTTACAGGTTACTTTCTTTCGCCCTTTCAGGCGCTCTATAGTGGTTGTCGCAATCTATCCGGGGGCTTACGCCACCCGGTTATGCGCTCTTACGGCCCTTCGGGCCTAATAAGGAAAAGAACCCGTGAACGATTACAGAAATTTCAACCAAACTCGACGAGACAGGTTGACGATAGAACTGATAGCGTGGGCTTACGACCCATATTGTTTATCGCAGGAAAGGATTGATTTCTGATGCGTCTGGATATGTCGCAACAAATGAAGATGGACCAGCGTATGGTGCTGGCTCCACGGATGATCCAGTCGATGGAAATTCTGCAACTGCCGCTACTGGCTCTGCAGGAACGCATCGAGCAGGAAATGCTCACCAATCCCGTCCTGGAGTTGGAGGAACCAGCCGGCGAACAAGCCGATCAGGACGTCAATCAAGAAAACTCCGCCGCCAACAGCGATATTGCCGAAAGTGAACAATCACTGTCGATCAAGGAAGACAACAGTAAAAAAGAAGATTTTCAGCGACTGGACAACCTCGGCAGCGATTACGAAGAATACCTCGAACGAGCCTATGCGCCACCGCGACGGGGTACCCCCGGCGATCGCGACCCTAAAATGGAAGCAATGCAGAATACCGCAGCGCCAGGGCAGTCCCTAAACGAATTTCTACATGAGCAGTGGCTATTCGTGGAATGCGAACCCATCATAAAAAAAGCCGGTGCTGTTATTATCGACTATATTGACGAAACCGGCTACCTTTCGGTCGAACTGAAAACATTGGCCGAACACATTCGTCAGCCGATTAACTCGGCACAACTCGAACAGGCACTGGCCATAGTGCAAAAACTGGACCCGCCCGGCGTTGGGGCCCGTAACCTCGCCGAATGCCTGCTCATCCAACTACAAAATACCAACGAAGACCGCTCACTTGAGATTGAGTTGGTTAAAAACCATCTCAAAGACATCGAGATGAACCGCTTCCCTGACATCGCTCGCAAAACCGGCCGTAGTATCAACGACATCAAACATGCTATTCAAGTAATCTCCCATCTGGACCCCCATCCGGGTACGCAGATCGGCAGCCATAACACAACATACATAATGCCGGAAGTTATCGTGGAATACGACGAGGAAAATGATAATTACCACGCCCGGCTTTCCGACGGCAGCAGTCCTTCACTTCGAATCAATAACCTCTATGGAAAAATGCTCAAGGACGGCAAACTCAACCGCGATGCCAAAGAATATCTGCAGAACAGTGTACGGTCCGCCCGCTGGCTGATCGAATCCATCGAACAACGGAAGGCCACGCTGTTGCGTGTGGTCAATCACGTACTGCGTAACCAGAGAGACTTTTTCGATCAAGGCCCTCAGTATCTCAAACCCCTGCCTATGGTTGACGTAGCCGCCGAACTGGGCATTCACGTGGGCACTGTCTCTCGAGCCGTTTCCGGCAAATACCTCCAAACCCCAATCGGCATCTATCCCCTGCGTTATTTCTTCAGCGGCGGTACCGAAACCACTAACGGCGAAAGCGTCAGTTGGGACGCGGTCAGGGCCAAGCTCCAGGAAATAATCGATAACGAAAACAAGTCCAAGCCATTCAACGATGATCAACTGGTCCAGGAATTGCAAAAACACGGCCTTAAACTCGCTCGACGCACTATCGCTAAATACCGCGGCCTGATGAATATCCCGCCCGCTCGGCGGCGCAGGATATTCGAGTAATTTTTGGCATACTTCTTGACGGGCCTGATGTATTAGTTTATTTTCAAATACTACCTGTTGCGGAATCTTTAGTGTGAGATACATTAACTTTTATATAGAAGGTAAATAATGAACAGACGTGATTTTCTGAAAAATATTGTTTTTTCGGCTGGGGCTGCCGCCTTGTCGAGTTCAGTTGCCGGCGCCTCCGTTGCCCTGTCAAACAAGACATCAAATTTACGTATGGGCCGAAAACGCCCTAACGTTATCTATATCCTGGCCGACGACCTGGGCTACAAAGAACTCGGTTGCTACGGCCAAAAAAAGATCAGAACCCCTAATCTTGACAAATTGGCGGCGGAAGGCATGCGATTCACCAAACATTACTGCGGCCAAGCCGTTTGCGCCCCTTCTCGATGCGCCTTATTGACCGGCAAACACATGGGACACGCCTATATCCGGAACAATTACGAAACCGAGGGCTATCAACTTGCCATTCCAAAAGAAACATTGACCGTTGCCAAGATATTCAAACAGGCCGGTTACAAAACCGGCGCAATAGGCAAGTGGGGTCTGGGAGGCCCAGACACGGAAGGGAACCCCAATAATCAGGGTTTTGACCTGTTCTATGGAAATCTCGGACAGGTTCAGGCCCACTGGTATTATCCACCGCACATGTGGCGAAATAAAAAGAAGGTGCTCTTCGAAGGCAATGCCAACTACTCCGGTACGCATTACTCCCATGACTATATGGCTGAAGAGGCACTCCGGTTTATTACTGAAAATAAAGACAATCCTTTCTTCCTTTATGTGCCATTCATAATTCCGCACGTATCGCTTCAGGCGCCACAGGACTCTATTGACGAATATCTTCCCCTGGGCTGGCCGGAAACCCCCTACGCAGGCGGCCATTATTCCGCATGCGATAAGCCCAAGGCAACATACGCAGCGATGATAACACGAATGGACAGAGACATCGGACGGATTATGGACATGCTGAAAAAAACCGGGATCGATGATAATACAATTGTTATTTTCTCCAGCGATAACGGCACAACGTATTGTTGTGGAGTTGACTATGACTTCTTTGATAGCGTCGGCTCTCTGCGCGGCCTGAAGGGCAGCCTTTATGAAGGCGGCATTCGCGTCCCAATGATCGCGCGCTGGCCGGGAAACGTAGAACCCGACTCAACTTCGGATCATCTATCAGCCTTCTGGGATTTCCTTCCCACCTGCTGTGATATAATCGGCGCTAAAATACCGAATGACATTGACGGCATTTCTTTTTTGCCCACATTATTAGGCAAGCCGGACCAAAAGCAACATAAATATCTGTACTGGGAGTTTAAGGCTTATGGCAGCCAGCAGGCCGTTCGAATGGGCAAATGGAAAGGTTTCCGTAAAGACATTACCAAAAATCCCGATCCACCACTGGAACTGTATGATCTTGAGAACGACATCGGCGAAACCACTAATGTGGCCAGCTCTAACCCCGCCATTGTAACTCAGATTGAACAAATAATGACCGACGCACATACCTATTCTGCTAAATTTCCAATTCTGCACGGAGAAGGATAAAATCAGCGTAAAGGAATACTCTGACAAAACCATAATAAGTCAGGGCGAATCGCCCTGACGAGGGTCGGCGAGACGCCGGCGATACAGGTTTTGTTAGAGTGCCTAAATAAAGAACGGGACGGCTCTGGTATGAACCGCCCCGTTTTTTCAACAATTTACATAAATCGTCTAAGCAATGGGATTAGTTGCCCAGATAGCTGTCATTGTCATCCGGTCCCCCAATAACACTGTCATACATAAATCCATCACCACAACCGCCACTGCCGGTTCCCCAGCTGCCAAGCATTTTTGGTGCAAGGAGCGATATAGCTCTTGCGCTATCGTGATAGGTGTAGATATTATCCTCAGCCACGCCGACACAGGGGTTGCTGTATCTTTTTACATGTGTATCGGCAAAGAGGACGTTTTGCATTTCTACCTGGTGGTTCTTGGAATTGCCATGTTGCATATTAGTGGTTTCACCAGCCAAAATACTCGTATCATCCCACGTACCAGAGAAGAGATCGGTTCCCATATTCTCATCATCACCTGTTTTGGGCATAACCTTAGAGCCAGGATTCTTCAGGAAACCATAAGTGTCGTCATCATAATCATAAGCAGGGCTCTTATCGGCAGCCAATACCAAGGAAGCGGAAGCCGAAGAATCAAGCGCCCTGTTCCAAGGATCGTTATAAGAGAAGCTTAGATGATTACTGAAACCAAAGTCATTAAGATCCTCCCAGAGTTCGATGTCTGGCAAACCCGCATCGAGAGCATACTGGATTGCCTCATCCAATCCCATCACCCTGTCTTCCGGGGCACTGGGGCAGACGAACATCTTGGGATCGACGTCCTCATGCTTGACCAGCAGATACAAACAACTCCCCGCCGACTGCCGATTACGACTATGATACGGCGGATCAGGATTCTTATTGCACCAACTTGTGTTGGTATTAAGGCCCTCGGGAGCATTGTATTCAGTGTCACTACCGTTGCCGCCAAAGCCCCATGCATTATTTCGATTACTTCTCCACGCCTTGGGATTGGCATCGCGGTACTCGTTCTGATACATCATAATGGCCTTACCGATACCGTTGAGCTGGCTTGCGCACTGAATACGCTTAGCCAGTTCGCGAGCACGGCCCAAGGCCGGCATCAGAATCGAGACCAACAGGGCGATAATTCCGATTACCACCAACAATTCCACTAATGTAAAACCTTTTGTACGTCTCATAGCTTGGTCCTCCATAAAAATAAGACCTACAACCAAAGCCCGGAGCAAAATAACAGCCGATATAAAACTATTTTATTATGGCGGTCAGGTTCCCACACGGAAACCTCTTACCGGGCCACTTAATTAGTCAGTTTGTTTATAGTCCGATAAACTCCTGTTCCAGCTACTACAAGCTGGTCCTTACTAAACGGATTTACGGAGCTTTCCAACTATATTCCAAGGCAGGTGTAAAAAGGTGTGATATTTAAGGTATGAATGAAAGAATAAATATAATAGCAAAATATAAAACTATCACAGACTCTTACTCTTCACCTACCTGCTCCATTTTGAATTATATCACAATAAAACATTCTGTCAATAAAAAAACGGGGATTTTATTCCGAATATCAGCATATAAACCAATTTTTCGTATTGTTGCTGCTCTATCTCATTGATATATATACAGTTATGTTGACACAGGCATTTTGAGCCATCATCTCGTTTTTTAGACTTTCGACAGTATCGTCAAATTAAACACCAGTGTTATAAGTTCTTTGCCTCCCGATGTTAGATCACGGGGGCTGTTTTTACGCCATTTTCTGGACTTGTGGCGGTTGCATCAGATTTAGTGCTTTTGTAAAATAATTCGTTATGGTATTGTGACTTAGCGTAATATTGACACTGGGAAACTAATTAATGACTGTATGAGAAACTGAAATGATAGGCATTAGTTTTATATATGACTTACGCGAAAATCTGCTGGAGAAGAAAACTTTCTTTGTGAAGACATTAGATGACGTTTCGCCCAGCCCGGACTGCCATAGTGAGGTTCTCCTGGAGAATTCGTCCTATCTCCTTTGCAGTACGAGACATAACGAATATCCTGTCAGTTTTTTTACCGCCGGTGAGTTCACCATATACATTGAAGGAAAAATTTACGGCCAAGATGAACCTGCCATTCGGAAATCGTTGTGCGAGTTGGGGAAGGATTTAATTGATAACAAAAAAAATATAAAAACGGCTATATCTGAATGGATTTTAGTAACAGAAGGGGATTTTATTGTTTTTTTGCTACATAATCCGTCCCGCAGGATATTCATATTAAATGATGTTTTTTCGCGTCTTCCATTATATTACCACATTTCAGATGATAAACTGATAATTTCCCGAAATTATCGGTTTATCTCCCAACTTGTTTCCAATAGAGACTTTAGCAGAATAGCCATTGCAGAGTACCTGCTGTTTTGTTATTCCCTTGGCCCCCGAACATTTCTGAAAGATGTTAACCGACTGCCGGCGGCAAGCCTTGTCCAAGTCGATATTGAGAAAGGAACCGTTCGCCAGGAAACCGTTTATGAGTTCAATTTAGATAACAAGAAATACCGAAATCGGTCGGCCCAAAGGAACGCAGCCGAGTTGGTCAGGTTGTTCACCCAAAGCTGTCGCGAGAAAACCAGTGGCCAGGGAATAAAGGGAGATTCCTCATATAGTTCCCATTCAGGAAGCTGCCAAAATAAGGATGGTACGCACGGTCTGAATGTATTGTCTCTAAGCGGCGGTATGGATTCGCGGGCAATAGGAGCAGGGTTCTACCATGAGCAAATTCCATTTGTCGCAACTACCTGGCTGGATTATCAAAAAAAGAGCCAACCAGAAGTTGATACGGCCAAGATAGTAGCAAAAGCATGCGGGGCGGAATGGCAATTGTTCCCGCTACAATTTTCGCCGGCCAAAGATGTCCTCAGACTGCTGTGGATGAAAAACGGACAGATCATATTGGCCAGACCACATTCCATGCAATATCTCGACCGGATAAAACAGCAATACGGTTCCAATATAACCCACTTTACCGGTAGCGGGGGCGACCTAATGCTCCGTGATCTCAGGCCCATCAGAATGATTATGAATGCCGATGATTTGGTAGAATATATTATTAACAAAAGACAGGTTATTCCTATAGAGGTTGTGGCCGCCCTGACACAAATTTCAGAACAGGAAATACGCGAGCACCTGAAAGACCACGTGCTGAGTTATCCAGAAAATAAATGGGGCCAAAAGTTAATACATTTCATAATATACGAACAGAGCTATAAACGTATACACGAAGCAGAAGATTTCCGCAAACTGCTTTTCTGGACTGATTCGCCGTTCTGGTCAGTACGATTCTTTCGGTATACGATGAACTGCCCCGACAGCCAGAAAAGCCACAGGCTCCTCTATACAAGGTTTCTCAATCTACTGAATCCGGCGGCGGTCCAGATCGGCTACGCTCGAAACAGTACGACTGTTCCCATTTCGATTGCGAAGGATCGATACAGAATTTACCAGATAATCAGTACCGTGCGTCGCTGGCCTAATCCGATACGATTTGTCTGGAAAAAAATAAAAAGGTTATATAAATCGAACGATATTTCCCGCAGAACAGTCAACCCTCCGTCCGACCTGATTAACTGCATGAAAGAGCAGATACAAAATTGTGATACAATCAATCAGTATCTATCCCGGCGGGACTTGGAAAAAGTTATTGATAATCCGGCTCTGCTGGGGCATTCGGAGGCTTTGGCCTGCTTATTTACTGTAATCTCGACTATCGAGGATTTATCCCGTGGCAAAAGCACGATAGAGGATTATCCTGAATCCAATCTGGATCCTTTTTATTAGAAAACCGCATGGGCTATAAGACCACCTTACGAGGCTGAACACCAATACGAAAACATTTATGCCTGAAAGACCAACAAATCCTCAACAGTCATCCCAAGATAATCGGACTCTCTACAAACGAACAGTTAAGAGCGGTTTATGGGTTTTCGCTCTGAGAGGTTTTACACAATTGCTGTCTTTCGCCAGGTATATAATCCTGGCCAACATCCTCGCTATTGCCGACATAGGACTGTTGGGGGTGGCAATGTTGATGATGCAGGCACTGAACACCTTTTCACAAACCGGATTTCAAGCAGCTTTGATCCAAAAAAGGGATAATGTACAGGCCCATCTCGATACCGCCTGGACAATAGGGCTTTTTCGGGCTGTAGTACTTTACGCGGTACTATATTGGGCTGCCTCTTTTGCTGAGTTGCCCATATTTAAGGTCCCGCCGGAAAAGGTTTTTCTTGCTATTTCCATTATTCGCGTGCTCGGTATATCGTTTCTTCTCACCGCGTTAAGCAATATCGGCATAATTTATTTCCAGAAAGAGTTGGAATTCCATCGGCAATTCGCATTACAAATCATCGCTAACTTATCCAATGTAGTGATAACAATCTTTGTTGTATTGGCTTACCGGACTGTTTGGGCATTGGTAATCGGCAAATTGGCGGGAGAGTTGGCTCGCCTCCTTTTGAGCTACGTTTTTCACCCATACCGACCGCGAATCCGTCTTGATTTCGACAAAGCCAGGGAATTATGGCATTTTGGCAAATGGATATTCGGAGGGACAATCATAAGTTTTATTGTGCTCCAAGGCAACGATTTCTTTATCTGGTGCTATCTGGGTATCTCCGCATTGGCACTATATCAAATGGCCCTTAAATTATCCGCAATCCCAACAACTGAGATCACCCTTGTAATTTTACAGGTTATATTTCCGGCCCTGTCTAAAATACAGGGCGACATACCACGACTCAAAGACGCCTATTTGAAAATCCTGCAGATCAGCGCATTTCTCTCGGTTCCATTAGCCGGGCTTATATTTATCCTGACGCCTGATTTCGTTGTGTTGTTTCTAAATGAAAAATGGGAACCTATCATACCCGTAATGCAAATATTGGCACTGCGTAGTATGATTGTTTCGACAGGGGCAACGAGAGGCCCGCTCTTTCAAGCAATCGGTAAGCCAGGGATAAAAACCAAACTTCAAGTATTGCGATTAACACTTCTGGTAATCCTGATATATCCTATGACGGCTGCCTGGGGTATTAAAGGAACGGCAGGCGCAATCACATTAGTCATGGCAATGGTGGAACCGTTCGCGATTTATCTTGGACTGAAAATCATTCATTGCCGTATCGGGGAGATACTTAAGCCAATCGCTCTACCTGTGGCGGCAACAGGAGCTATGCTTGGTTTGATATATTTATTTAAGCAAAGTTTTTTCTATGAAACAACATACGCTAATTTATTTATCCTGACAGCAATCGGTATATGTACTTATATTACGGTGGCTTATGCCTTTGACTACATTTTTGATTGCAGAATCAGGACGATTATTCGAGAGCAATTGGTTGTTCTTATCAAGCAACAAAATACCAAATAACCGGTGAGCGAAGTATGGACAAAGTAAATATAATGCGTGAATCATGGGATTACCTGATCATTCTGGACGCTTGTCGTTACGATTATTTCGAGCGGTGCTATCTGAATTTTTTCCAAGGTGAACTGTCCAAAAAAACATCAAAAGGCTCCTGTACGAGTGAATGGCTTAACAACTCATTCCCTGATTATTACGATGACATAATTTATATAACCGCCAACCCGCAAATCAATTCGGTTTCACAGGTGTACGGTTTTATGGCCGGAGAACATTTTCATAAGGTATATGAGATTTGGAAGGATGGCTGGGATACACAAAAGCAAACAGTACTTCCGGAAACCTTAACTAATGCAGCTATTGAGATATTCAA
>Ga0255375_10103_pt1 | contig 14395 bp, 12 predicted proteins | sample ANMaggSeSYBR01H3_FD_182090 | JGI IMG/M metagenome (GOLD analysis project Ga0255375, IMG submission 182090) | Sediment cell enrichment communities from methane seep in Santa Monica Basin, California, United Staets - ANME aggregate JGI... | ecosystem: Environmental > Aquatic > Marine > Cold seeps >... | reverse complement strand
CGGATTGTTCCAATGTCCGCCCAATATCCATCGTATTCAAAACCAAACACCTTTTTTTCCTCAACGCATTGGGGGATGATGTGTTTTCCGAAATCTGCTTTATCTGTATTTTCAAGCATTTCAATTAGCGCATCAGTGTTGAAGAGATAGATACCCATTGACCCGTAAAACGGCTTCTCTGTACCACTCTTACTGATCATTTGCTCGAGCAGAGGTTCCTCTTTCGGTTTTTCCGCAAAACGCACAATGCGCTCGTCACAATCTCTCTTTAAAATACCGAGGCGGGGTGCCTCTTCACGGCTCACGGGCTGGACAGCTACCGTCACATCAGCCCCTTTCTCCCAATGAAATTGCACCATTTTGCTGTAATCCATGCGGTAGAGATGATCGGCTGCCAGTATCAAAACAAAAGGCGCACGGGCAGACCTGATCTCTGTGATCTGTTTGCGTACTGCATCCGCAGTACCCAGGTACCATTCATTCATGTTGGGCGTTTGCTCAGCTGCCCAGATCTGTACCCAGCCTGTATGAAACACATCAAAATTGTAGGTTTGTGATATGTGCCGGTGGAGTGAAACGGAATTGTATTGCGTTAATACTGCTATCTTTAGGATGCCGGAGTTAATACAATTGCTGATCGGAATATCGATCAAACGATATTTTCCCGCGATTGGTACTGCCGGCTTGGCTCTTTCTTTCGTGAGCGGATACAACCGTGCCCCCTGCCCGCCACCCATGACCACTGCCATTACGGTTTCAAGGGATTTCATAATAACCTCTTCGTTTATTCATCACTTTTTTCTTCAGCTCTGTCAACATTCTCTTAAATAATAGTATACAGGAGCATTTTTTCATAAACACACTACAATCCATCTATACTCAGGTAAAATGATAACAATTATTACGGTTTTAATAAGAGATGCCAAAAAAACCTCCTTCAGAACATCAAATAAACAATAAAGAAACAAAGCCAACCCTTGATTGGTATCATCGGTTCGGTCAAACAATCAAAGAATTCTTTGTTGATCAAAAATTAACTGAAACGCGAAAAGGAATCGTTCTAAACGACCTGATCGATGCCGGGTCCCCGGGTGTTGACTTTTTTATTTTGATCGTATTCTCCTCCGCAATTGCAAGCCTTGGTTTGATTGCCGATCTTTCTGTAGTCACGATTGGAGCGCAGCTCATCGATCCACTCATGTCTCCAATTCTCGGGCTGGCTATCGCTTCCTTATCCGGCTTAAACCGGATGTTCAAACGCTCTCTGATCGCAATTCTTGAAGGTGGGGCCCTGGCTATTGGTGTATCCGGGTTGATCTCGTTTTTTACGTATCGTCTGCCATACAGCATTCATGCATATATTCCTCATGAGGTTATGCTTCGAACAACCACTTCGCCGCTCGATCTGGGAATAGCGATTGTTGGCGGTGCGGCCGCTGCTTTTGCTCTGGCACATCCCCGGCTGGATTCCGCGCTTCCCGGCGTTGCGATCGCAACAGCCATAATGCCGCCTTTATGTACGATCGGGTTTGGAATAGCTTTCCAGAATTCCCCTATCATCCTTGGGGCAATCCTGCAATTCCTCACTAATTTCGCTGCCATCACATTCTCGGCGGTCGTTACCTTCGCAATACTGGGGTTTGGACCCTATAGAATGAAAAAGGAAAATGATCTGACCCGGTCTGTGCTGATCTCTGCCGCACTGCTGCTGATCGTCGCAATCCCGCTGGCAATCTTAAGCTGGAGCACTGTCTCTTCCTCCCGGCTGAACAACCAGACCAGCGCTTTGATCATGGAAAATCTGCCCCCTGAATCGCACCCGCAGCTGGTCAATCTTTCGATTAATGCGGTTGAAGATATGAAAGAGTTTGAGGTTACTCTCCAAATGGTTCGCGAATTGACAGAATCAGAAGCGCTGAACCTTCGAGATGCCCTTTCTGATCAGATGGACGAACCCATTACGCTGAAGATCATTACGCTCCCAGTGAAGATCATTAAATAAACAATAGTAATTATTTTCTTTCTTTTTGGTCTTTCTCTTTGTCTCCCCTTTTCAGCAGCAGCGGGCCAAGCAGATCAATGATTCCCCCAAATGAGTTTTCTACATAACGCGATACAACCAGCCAACCCGGAACATATATGGCTCTCCGCGGGTGTTTCATTAAACGCCACAATGCCTTATTTACCTGTTCAGTTGTAATCGCGTGTTTTTCAGCGGGGATACTTCTGCCATTTTTTCTCTTCCTTGCCTGATCGTAGAATTCGGTTTTCACGGGTCCCAGACGCATAACGCTGGTGTGAACGCCTGACCCCCGCAATTCTCGATACAATGAAACCGTAAAGGCGTCCATAAAGGCTTTGCTGGCAGAGTACATAGCAATCCCCTGGTTTGGCAGCCCGCCTGCAATTGAGCCGATGTTTATGATATGTCCCCGTTCATTTTTACGCATACTCGGCAAGCACAGCTTTGTCAGATGAACTACTGCCATCATGTTCACTTCAGCCATTTTCCGAGCTGTCTCCCAGGGCATATCCTCATAATATCCATACCACCCAAAACCGGCGTTATTTACCAAATAGTCAATTGTTTTATATTTCGCTTTCGCTTTCTGAAAGAGCAGCTCACGGTCTTTTTCGCTGCTCAGGTCTGCCTCTAAATAGGAGGCGTTTCCTCCGCTTTCCTCAATCTTCTGGCAGATTGACTTCAACCTGTCTTCCCGCCGGGCAGCCAGAAAGACATTCAGTCCCTTTTGAGCAAGGTAGACAGCAAAGGCAGCGCCTAATCCGGATGAAGCGCCTGTAATGAGGGCTGTTGAGTTTTTTTGGAGAGTCTTCATCAATTCGAATACAGGAATATCTAACGGCTTCCGGCAACTCCTTTTTTCTTTACCAGCCAGGCTACGGTATCTTTGACCGTGGCAGCCAGATCCCGCGGATCATATCCAAGTTCACGTCTGGCTTTCCCGCAGCTCACATCAGAATTACTCTGCAAAGTTTCCAGGGAATAATCAGTAAATTTTGGCCGTTTTTTCATCAGCCGGTAATACAAAGGTGTGATCTTTGCTCCCGCCTTTGCCAGCCACATTGGAACGGTGATGGCAACGATGCGCTTTCCAATCACTTTCTGCACCAGTTTTTTTAATTCGAGAACTTTGATCTGCCAACCTGAAAGAATATACACCTCTCCTGTCCGACCTCGATCACACGCCAGGATGTGCCCTCTTGCGACATCACGCACATCCACAAAATCATAGGCTCCCTTTACAAGGAAGTGTAGTTTTTTTCGCAGCCAGTCTAAGATAAGATCACCCATTTCTGAACCGAGGTAATCATGCGGACCAATCACTCCTGTAGGGCAAACGATAACGGCATCCAATCCATCTTTAACTGCTTCAAGCACGGCAATGGATGCTGCGGCCTTTGTGCGGTCATAACCGCCCGCAGGTGTGTTCGGATCAAAGGGAACTCTTTCATCGATCTTACCTATCCAGTTTCTGCTGAGCGCATGGATAGAGCTGGTATGCACCAGACGAGATACACCTGCCTTTTTTGCGGCAGCAAGCACGTTCTTTGTTCCGTCCACATTTACTTTTCGCATCCACTCATTTTTACCCGGCATGATCGAAATAACTCCGGCCAGATGAAAAACAGTGTCTATTCCGCTCATGGCCTTGTCTAATGAGAGCGGGTCAAGTACATTTCCTTCAGCCAAATCAATATCAAGCCCTTCCAGCGAAGAGATATCCTCTCCCGGTAAAATGAACGCGCGCACCTCCCGCCCCTCCGAAAGAAGCTGCCTGATCAATACGTTGCCAATATGCCCGGCTGCACCTGTTACCAGGATCATTCTATTCTCCTTTTCACTCCATCTAAGATCATCTGAACGCCTTTTTTTGTCACATTCTCCCAATCTGCTGCCCCCGGGTCTACCACGCCCTGCAAAAGTATGCCTACCGCCAGTGAAATCAGCACCTTTGCTGTTTCCTCTGCTTCTACGTCCTGCCTGATCGATCCTTCTTCTTTCCCTGCATTGATCAAATCGGTAAACTTTTGTTGATATAAGCGATAGGGGGCGATTACCGCATCCCAGACTTCTTTATCGCGGCTTGCCTGGACCATAAACTCCATGAACATAGGCAGCTGCCCGCTCGCCGCCTGAAAAACAAAGCCCATCGTGCTGCCCATTTTCTGGATGAGCTGAGGAATATTTTCCCCTTCCTCTCGGCGGGTAAAGAGTTCGATATCCAAGTTTTCCAGCCAATCCTGCATGATAGACAAGAATAAAGCTTGCTTGGAGGGGAAGTGATGATAAAAAGCACCCTTACTAACGCCAGCATGCCCGCAAATATCTGCAACGCTGGCCGCGTCATACCCTTTCAGGCAGAATTCATCGATCCCAGCAGTTTTGATATGGTTTCGTGTTTCTTCACTTCTCGTTTGCATAATAATACCGACCAGTCGGTCGGTATTATTATATTATAAAGCTATAGGGTGTCAAATAGATATTTTAGTTTTTATAACAGAAAAACCTGCCGCTCGGCAGGCTTTTCTTTGAATTTGATTACGTTTATGGGCAGCGCTCAAGCCGCAGTTCTTTTATCACTTCCGTCCGCGCGAGCCGGTTTCCCGGTTTGTCCTGAACAACGATCTGATAGTACATCACAGAATAGTCAAACGCGGCATAGTTTGGTATCGATTCACTGAACAGCGTCACGCTGAAGTGTTCATCCGATTTTCGCGACATTGCTCTGCCGGAATCCCATTTCGTCAGGCCTTCCCCTTCATTATCCCAGAAGCGAATAAACAGGATCGCTGCGAAGGCATCGTCCGTGTGGGTTAGATCTGCCGAGATGGTAATCTCCCTGCTTCCGCACGTCCCGCCCCCATAGTAGAAAATATCTCGGTTGTGTTCTATATTATAAATTGTCATTTCCTTTGGAGTAGGCGTGGCCTCTGGCTCTGCCGGTTCTTCAGGCTCATCCGGCTCCGGCTGGGAAGGCGGAGGAGGTGGGGGGGCTGGAACATCCGGCTGGTCGCTTTCAATATTCACGGTCGCCGAAGAATAATCACTCCAAGCTCCCTTGTTACTCTGCGCACGCACTCTTATTGTGTGGCTGCCTGAAACTGTAGGCTGCCAGGTATATTTCAGTGCTACAACCTTCTGATCAGATTCCGGAGTGGGAACCGAGCTGACCACCTCACCGTTAATACTCAATTCGACTGAGGCTATTCCATCCGTGCTGGTCGCATGATAGGACACTTCCACCGGGCCCATTGGCAGCGTAGCCCCATTTCCCGGAGAATCAACACCGGCTTCAACCGTGCTCCCCCCATTACCACCGTCTCCACTATCATCTCCCCCAAGATCAATACTTATTGGCCCAATATCACAGGCCATGACGATCAACAAAAGCACCATGATGCCTGCGAACAATTTGAATCGTTTCATAACAACCACCTCTCTAGAATTACTATCTCTACAATGATTTCACAATATCTTATTATAGCAATCCTTGTTACTATTTTTCAACAGCAATTACAGCTTTTCCACTTTTTGAGAATAATGCGTTAGCATTTCATTCCAGTACGCGAGATATTTCCATTTTCCCCACTCATCATATTTACTAAGCGCTTTTCCCTCATCATAATCTTCATTCTGAAAATATTTTGCTTTCATGAATGCCCGAAAGACGGTATCAACGGGGATCTGATCATAGCGGCCAAGGAGCATGAGCATTGAGGCGGCCGCATACTTTCCGACACCCTTCACTGCCAGCAGCCGCTTTTTAATTTCCTCGGTAGAGGCGGCCTGCTCCATGAATACACCGATGTCTAATTCGCCTCTCGCAATCCTGGAGGAAAGTTCATATACATACCCCGAGCGGTATCCCAGCTTAACTCTTCGATTAAATTCTTTTTCTGAAACAGCCGCGATCTCTTTTGGCGTTGGGAAAGCACGCAGGGAAGCATCGGGGGGAAAAGGAGACCCAAAAGCCTCTACCAACTCTCTCACCATTCGTTTCGTGCCGCCCCACTGGATATTGATCGTACAGATCACTTTTACCAGATCTTCAAAAACAGCGGGCGATCGCAGTAAATATCCACTGCCGGCGGAAAAACGGATCCAGGGCCCGCCCCTCTTTTTGCAAATAGCATAGAAGGGTTGAAGGTTTTCATCCAGGCGGAGCATATAGCTGACTCTTTTTGTGATCTCAGAGATTTCATTTTTAGATAATCGCTTTCTGATTCTGGCATTTATGAAGATGCGCGGTTCTTTTCCCGGTCCAGCGGAAACTTCAAGGCTGGCAACCAACCCTGACGATAAACGCTCCACGCGCGAGAACGCCGACAAATTCTCGTCCGGTGTATTGGGAAGCAGGCTCACCCAGCCATGCGAGCGCAGTGTTGAAATAAAATCGTAGGGTTTTCCTGCCGGGATGACAATTTCAGTTTGCACAGACCCTATCCTTTCTCAATACATGAAGGATCGCTCAACGATCTTTTCAAAAGATTGAGTATACTAATGCAGGTGTATTATGAAATTATATCTTGACTGCTACGTATGCATTCTCCGACAGACGCTGTTCGCCTGCCGCCAGGCAGGAGTAGATGAGGAGGCGCAGAATGAGATTTTCTTCAGGGTGATGGAGCTTCTGCAGGAAGCGGATGCCGCCGACCCTCCCCCAAAGATAGTCACACAGGTGCAAAAACTCATCCGTGAAAAAACAGGATGTGAAGATCCCTATTATGCGGTAAAAAACAGCAGCACGGCCCTTGCGTTGACCCTCTATGAAGACATGAAAAAACTGATCGAAAGCGCTCGCGATCCTTTTGATACGGCTGTTCGATTAAGTATCGCCGGAAACATCATCGATTTTGGCCCCAGTGAAAATTTTGATCTTCAGGCATCCATCCAGGATGTACTGGCAAAACCGTATGCCATCGACCACGTGAGTGAATTAAAGAGCCAGATCGAACAAGCGGGGACCATCCTCTATTTGGCGGATAACACGGGCGAAACTGTCTTTGACCGCCTCTTGATCGAACAGATCAATAAACCTGTGCTCTATGCGGTTAAAGAAGCGCCGATCCTCAATGATGCCACGATCGAAGATGCACTGGCCGCCGGAATTGGGGAGGTTGCAGAGATAATCTCCAGCGGCGCCCGGTCCCCCGGAACGGTTCTGGATTACTGCAGTGAAGAATTTTTAAAACTATACGACAGTGCGGATGTCATCATTGCCAAAGGGCAGGGAAACTTTGAAGCGCTCAGCAATGAGAATAAGAATATCTTCTTTCTACTCCAGACAAAGTGTGAAATACTCGCACGGGACGTGGGTGTACCGAATAAGAGTATTGTAGCAAAAGGGGCGCTGGTTAAATAAGCTGTAGTTTAGAAACGCAAAGCTCCTCGACCTGGACTCGAACCAGGAACCTTGCGGAGTGGGGGGCATGCCCTATTGGTGCACACTTTATGTATAGAAAGTGGCACTATAATGGTGGCAGGGACCGGGTATTTGCTCATTCTCCCAATAATTCTTTACCTTCAGAATGGAAGGATATATGAAGAAGCCAACAAAGAAAAACCACCTGCCAAATAGCATAGGAAATTTATCATTAGAGATGCTCCATATACCCAAGCGAGTCAATTCAGCCTTAGTTGTTGTCGGCGTTGATTCAATTGGTAAATTACTCGATTTGGATGAGGCGAAACTAAGGAGTGTTCCAGGATTAGACATTACAACAATTTCCGAAATCAACAATATTTTGACAAAATTACTGGATTCAGTTATTAAACAAAATGTGGATTGGTTCAAGTTTTGGGAAAGCATCGAAATCTCAATAATTCCTGATGATTTTGTTTTGAATGTAATGCCAAGTGAAGTGGTTGCAAGCTTACCGAACCTCCTTGAACAAATTATATTAAGTGAGTTCGATGAAAGAACTTGGATAATAATAAAACGCAGGAATGAACTTGGAAATTTAGATAAACTCACGCTAGAAGACTTAGGCACAGCTTTTGATATTAAACGGGAGCGCGTTCGACAACTTGAAAACCAAGCAATAAAATGTTTACATGATGTGCTGATAAATTCAGTTTATTCAGGAAGAAAATACAGGGTACACCCTGAGATCCAAGAAACAATAGTCTCACTTGCCGAGTTTGTAGTTGCTGAAACGGAAAAATCAAATTTAGAAAACACTTTATTGCAAAGCATACAGCAACAATTTGGAATTGAACCAGAAACATCAAAAGCTTCTTTGTTCTTTTTATTCTCACTGCTTAACATTGTAAAAATTGAATTTCATAATTCACCACTGCAACCAATATGGGGGATTTTTGATACAGCTCAGAAAAATCTAATTGAGGAAGAGATTCCACACTTGCATTCACTATTAACGCAAGAAATTGCCCTGCCCATGAGCGAAATAGATATTCTAATAAACCTAAATAAGGGAAAACGAAAAAACAAACAGCTATCATTGAATAAACTTCGACAGATGATGGAGTTATGTAGCTCTGTTACTGAACATAGCAGCGGATTTTATTGGGGTAAATTTGAAGACCTTACAGGAAGGGGAAATCAAGTGGAGCGAATACTTATCGAAAATGGCGCATCATTACATATTAGTGAAATTGTACGTGAAATAAATCACAGGTTAGCATTGCATGGTAAACGAAATGTCAACCTAAGAAATCTTGGCAACCAAATATCAGTTGATGATCGATTTTGTCCAATCGGTAGAAGTGGGGAATGGGGATTGGCAAGTTGGGCTCTTGATACTAGAACAATTGTTGAACAAATGAAGAGGTGCCTTACCATTTGCAATGAGCCAGCTACAGTCGAACAAATCTATTCTTTTGTAAAAGAACATCGACCTGTACTTAAGAGTTCCATCGTATCCTATTTGTCTTTTCAAGATGCGTTCGTGAAAATAGATAAAACTAGGTGGGGGTTAGATACTTGGGCAGAGGCTTCAAAAACTCAATCTTGGAATCCAAACCAAGTTGGTGAATTTGTTGAATCGATATTTAAAGAGCACAAAACAGAAACCATAGCATATAAAGATATCAAGAATGCATTAATACAATCATCCGGTGTGTCGAGCAGGCAAGCACAAGGTTTATTGAATGTTAATCCCGTAATAAAAACACATCGGAGCGTGGGAACAAAAGAATTGTTAGCAACTTTCCAGCCAGATTATAAAAAAAAGCTGCAACAATCGGGAGCAAGGTTTTCAAGAAAAAAGAAAACATTACGGCATCAAGTAGATGAAACCGTTCGGAATATCTTGGAAAACACACCGGGCCAACAGGTGGCATTAAAAGGACTAATAAAAATCTTAAAGAAAAAATATAATCGAAATGAAAAGACTTTTTATCAATATATATCTGGTCTGGACTACATAGATAAATTCGTTATCCCTGAAGCAAATGTTACTATGTGTAGGTTACGACAAGCACATACGAGCACGCTTATTTTACAAGTTGAGGCGATTACTACTACAACTATCAAAGCCAAAGCAGGACGCGCATTGACTTTTTTGAATGAAAATGATGTTGATATATCTCTATTTTTGCTTAGCAAAGAATTTGAAGCAACATTATTAAATTATCTTGATCTAGCAAATTCAAAAGGAAAGCTGAGAAATCCCATGCCAAGTGGAATAAATCTGGATGGAATGATAAGCTTGGTAAAAAGAGAAGGTCTTATTTCTGATCAAGCAGTTCTCCACTTTCTTCGACAAAAACGAAACGACAGGTCACATGGGACAATGCCAAGTATTGAAGAACGCCGAATGATGATAAAGTATTCCGATATCACGGCAGGGATGTATATCGACTACATAAAATTCTTTGATGACTTATTTCATTCATTATAATTGCATATAAATTGCTTACTTCAGCCCAATATGGTTTATTGGTTGGTTTGTCTTTCCGGTCAGGCATTCTTTGGTTTTCCTTATGAAGCGCCTGATGCATGTTTAGCTAGGGCATAGATCAACCGGATGATTAATTTCCAACCTATTAAAGATTGAATAATATTCATTTAGTATTGATAATACTATCTAGATTCTTTCTATCTACTGCTATATTAATTATTTCAACCTGTTGCTTTACATATTCCAATGCGATATGTTTTTGGGTATCTGGTAATTGGATAAAAAGGAACAATAATTCCTCGTCAAGTGACGATAACTCGTCTTTATTTACAATTACTCTTGGAGGATAGAAATAACTTATTGGTTTTTCAAAATGTGCTGCAATAAATCCAAGATCAGAAGCCCCTATTGATACTCTCCCTCTGATTTCTGCTAAATACATCTATTCTTTTTACTGTCCATAAGCTTAAAAAGATTATACAGTAGTGGCCAAGTTGTAATAAGCTTGATAACGGGAATCATAGAACATTTCTATTGAAATATGAACGGTGAAAAAAACAAATTAGATAAATTCAATGTTTGGTGTTTAATTGAAAACTGAAAATCTATCAGAAGAATACAAAGAAATTCCGGAATTTGTAGCTTAGAAAAAGACAAGGGGGCAATGAATTCAGTCAATTTTAAGTATGCCGCGACAGCGTGGATAATCTGGACATCCCCAAAATTGCTTCCCTTGTTTTGCCCCACTTTTCGAAGTTCTTACTACCATCTCATTACCACATTTCGGACAACGAGGGGCGAAGCTTTGATCTTCGCTGTTAACCGAATGGATTGGTATTTTAACTTTATTTAGGTCAATATGCTGACGCAAAAGCGAATCCAAATCCGAAGTTGAATACGTTCGTCGAACTTGAATTCTGACCAATGGAAGTTTTGCCGCCTTGTAAACTTTTTCGACAAACTCATCTCTTTCCCTTCTATTTCTTTTCTGATGACTCTTGTCGTCCAGCTCTATGCCTAACAGAGGCCGTACTGTTTTCAGGTCACATAATAGAAAGTCAACGTGCTTGCGGTCAATCTTGTTTGTGTAAGACCGATATTTGCTTGGATCGTTGGACTTAACATAGAACAAATCGCCGAGGGATACTTTGGGAAATATCAACGCCCAATCAGAAACAGTGTGTTTTAGGATAAGATAAAAACTCTGTTCAGCAGGTGAGAGAAAATCATCTCGGAGAAGATAAGGATATTCAGGTTGGCCTGTTGGTCTCCACCCAATTTTAGATAGAAAGTCAACGATTCTTTCAATGATGACGTCAACGGCCTCAGAAGAAAAACCAAGAGCCCGTAAGATTGAACGAAGGAGTGAATACTTTTCTTGGGATTGCATAAATGATAGTTCACTTAATCTGCGAGCTAAGCAACTTTTTATTTTTTTAATTCTACACTAAATAATTTTAATTAGAAGTTACCGATTGGGAAGTGTTAAGGAATCAAATAGAATTTATTGAGTTCACTTATGCGATTTGAATAAAAAAGCTCCTCGGTCTGAATTCGAACCAGAAACCTGGCGGACGGCAGTTTTATTCTTTTGGGTATACAAATTCAAATTGTATAAAAGGGAATCATGACCAGGCGGAAAATGGATCTTTCCGATTGGGCTATGTTTTTAGAGATAAAGGAATAGAAATATCACCAACAATCACAATAATGAATTGAAATCATTAGAACCATCTGCTGAATTTGTGTCTATTCAAACACTCTTAGAATGGAGATGTTAAAAAAAATTATTGCTTTTTATTTGTGGAATAATTATGGTATTCATTTCAATAATTGAGTCACTTTCTTAACAAAAAACAACCGCGCTATTATTGCTCTCAGATTTTACTAAAACCTTCTAAGAAACACGCACTAATCTACTGACCATGAAAACCAAAATAGATCAACAAGACCAGCGTATCAAAACCCTTGAGAACTGGATAGATTTTCCTTAGTATCGAAAAATAATCACCAAACCGCCGGACTTTTCTAATCCTAATTGATATTGTCCCAACAACCTTCTACTTCCCAATTATCGTTGCCCTTGTATTCAACGTCGCAATAAATCGGCCTTGCCACTTCAGCTAATTCATAAAATTCTACACGCCAATTTCTATAATATCTTTCTTCTATAACCACATCGTCGCTATTAATATGAGAATAAAGTGGCTCGGATTTTCCCTTTAACTTATAATACTTTTCTATACGATATTCCCTGCAGGCATCGTAAGCACCCAAAGCATCGCCTCTATCGTCTTCATCTGACTTACAAGCATAACAAGACAAAAGGAAAATAGTAGCAATCCCCAATAACAAAAGAGCTTTTTTCATACCCTCCTCCAGTCAGTCATTCAATCTTGAAATTTATTGAATTAAGAACTCGCACAAAAATCATTGTTGACTATTTTCTGGTACGTGCACCCATTTTTTTTCGCATTTCTTACATTTATAAAGATATCCTAAACCTAATTTTTTTGGCTTGTTGATCAATGCTCGTAAATTCATACCGACAAGGGAAAACCCAAACATAATTGAAATAACTGGCCCGGAAACGGATTGGTCATATTGAAGAGCAAATATAAACAGCCAAATGCCTAATACAGTTACACCCCCGCCAGTTATCAATAAAACTAGTGAAGTGCTTCGAGGTGTAACAATTTCATTGTTGTCCAAATTTACGGTGACTTTGCGCTTTGTATTAACTTCTTCACCACATCCTTTACATGGCAGGGAAGGCATATCAGGTAATTTTGCAATCCTATAAACATAAATTGATGGAACATTTAAAATAGCAAATACAACTATCATAAATAATATGTTAAGGAAGTCTACCTCAATCTTATTACTGAACGACATAATACCAAAACCTGCAATATTTATTATGATCAACCCCCACCCCCAATCAGAGTAACCACGAAGAAAAGCTTTTATGATCACAAAAATATTAAAGAACAACATAAAAACAACATATATAAGCGCCAAGATTCTTAAAATCATGACTCGATCCCTTCCTTATCCTTAAACTAGATATTATGATTTCTACTCATTGGTGTCAAATATAAAATTGTGTTAATGTAAATTTAAAGTCGTTCCTACGGATATTTTGAACATAATAGCATAAACTAAATCAAAAAGCTTCAAGATAAATTGATATAGTATTTCAGTAAATACTCCTAAAAATCTAAATATTTCTTTCTTAAATGAAAATTTCGCTTGCTTGAATTGTTAACTGCGCAAGCGAAAATGCTTAAAAGGTGGGCCCGGCTGGATTCGAACCAGCGACCAGGCGGATAATAGCATGCTTCCGTTTAGGCTATGACTGCGTACCAGGCGCGGGAACATTTAATACCAAATATTATACGATTGAAGAATTAAGTATTAAAGATTATCAATCTCTCTTATAAAAACTTTATGAAGGGAATATATTTACAATAAATTATATTTCTTCTCGATATATGGTGAGATCATCAGCCGCAGCATGGCACGATATGTCAAATTAAATTGCACAATTTCCCCAACTTTTAGCAATCGATCACTTGACATGACAACCATATGATCGCTTGTAGCACCAACAATTCTGATTGATTTATCTTTAGGTATACAACCGCGAATATCAAGGTCCTGTAATCCAATCGCAAGGATTGTACGATTCATTTCTCCTTCATCTTTTATCTCAGGAATATCCCCTAATGCAGTGTATGTTGGTATTCCTTCGGGCATTGAGGGTTTGATTTTGCTCTCAATGACTTCAACACTTAGCACAAATGCATTCGTCTCTAATCCATTAATCTTTGATTGCGAGATTGGATCAGTACCGAGAAGAATGGACTCACCTATACGAAGGTGATTGATCATCCCGGGGTCATTTCCTTCTTTGAACCATTGATAGTTAGCAGAATTTCCGCCGGAAATAATATCTAAATTGCACGAGAATTTCTCCTGGATATGCGTTGCGAGTTCAGATAAAAACGACATTTTTTGAATAGTCGGTTTAATTCCATTAAGGCATGCCAGGTTGGACCCAATTCCCGCCAGATGAATATTTTTATATGTGAAGATTTGATGAATAAATTCGTCCAAATTAGATGGTAAAACGCCCTCTCGGAGATCACCAAGCTCGATCATCACAATAATGTCGTATGTTTTGTTATATCTTGCAGCTATTTCATTCAAGCCTGCGATTGTTGATACTTCAGAGGTCATACAAAAGTCTGTATTCAAGACCACGTCTTCTATTTCATGTTTCATCGGGGATCGTAATAACAGGAATTTTGTATCAATTCCTGCTCGTTTCATCTCTATAATATTTTGAATATGTGAATCTCCGATGGAATGAATTTCGTGATTGGAAAATAATCTTGCGATTTCCAGAGAACCGCAAACCCCCTTTGTCACGGGTGTGATCCGGATATCTTTTTCCTTATACAACCGAATTAGTGTTCCAATATTATGATTGATTTTCCCTGGATCT
>Ga0255375_10102_pt1 | contig 14507 bp, 14 predicted proteins | sample ANMaggSeSYBR01H3_FD_182090 | JGI IMG/M metagenome (GOLD analysis project Ga0255375, IMG submission 182090) | Sediment cell enrichment communities from methane seep in Santa Monica Basin, California, United Staets - ANME aggregate JGI... | ecosystem: Environmental > Aquatic > Marine > Cold seeps >... | reverse complement strand
AAAAAACTATCAGAGAATCGGATGAAAAGATTGAGATGATCGATAATCTTGGAGTAAGAAGTATTAGATTTAAAGATGACAGAAGTATGCCACAATGGATTGAACATCCAATAAAAAGTACTTCAGATTGGGAAGAAATAAAAAAGGATAGATTAAAGCTAGATGATGTAAATAATAGGTATACTGCAAAAAATTTGGACAATTCTATTACACAGTTAAAAAATAGAGATTTCCCCTTAATTCTTTTTGGAGATCCGATTGGTTTTTTTGGAATTTTAAGATTTATGATCGGTGAAGAAAATTTGTACTTATGGTATTATGACAAACCTCAACTGATAAAAGATATTTTAAATCATCTATGTAATCTATGGCTAAATATTGCTGAAGAGATAACCTCTAAAATAGATTTTGATTTTTGTTATTTTTTTGAAGATATGGCATATAAGCAGGGATCCCTTGTAAGTCCAAAAATATTTAGAGAATTTATGGCCCCTTATTATAAAAAAATAATCAGTTTTGCAAAGACTAAGGGCCTTAGGAATTTTATTGTTGATTCGGATGGTTATATAGAGGATCTTATACCACATTTTTGTGAAGTTGGAATTAATGGAATTTTACCGATGGAAATTCGAGCCGGAAATAATATAGAAAGAATCAGAAAGAATTATCCTTCTTTAATAATTATTGGGGGTATTGATAAAACAATAATAAACGATAAGGGAAAAGTAAAGAAGGAATTAGAAAAAGTTACTAGAATGATTAAAAAGGGTGGTTATATTCCTTATGCTGACCATGCCATAATACCAAATGTATCTTGGGAAGAATTTAAATATTATAGAGAAAATTTAAATGGTATTATTAATAATATAAAAACTTGTTAAGAGAAATGATTATATTGTGTTATTTATTAAAGTAAAGGATTGATATGACCCCTAAATGCTGGATACAGCCTTAACTGTTAAAACCAACTGAAGAGATTTGTATTTATCAAATTTATGTTTAATTTCTTGTGGTTACATATACTCTAGGGAAGAATGTAATCTTTTCCTAACTGACTGGACATGATACTTGACTTTTTTATTCATGCCTTTCGTTTAATTCCTGCCCTAAATTTTCTGTTTTTAGTACCTACAGTATTGGACTGTTGCGTTAGCGATTTAGTCCAATGATAATCTTATTCTCAATTATCCTAGAAAAAATATTGAAATAAAGACTATTGATGTATGGCTTTAATTGATTTCCTTATAATTAATTCCGGGAGCAGTCTGATTTTTTTACTACTTTTTTCTTTATTGTCATAGAGGTTATCTATTAAAAGCTGCATACTTTTTGCACCCAGATCATATTTAGGCTGGCTGACAGTAGTAAGCGGTGGAGAAAAATATTTTGCTTCAGGGATATCATCGTATCCGGTTATTGAGAAATCATCCGGGATCATCATGCCGGTTTCACTAATAGCTTCATATCCGCCTTCTGCAGTTTTATCACTAATGAAAACTATTGCTGTAGGCAGATCATTTTTATTAGCGAGTAGTTCTTTTGTAGCCTTAAATCCACCCTCAGCCTTTAAGTCACATTCTTTTAGATAGTTCTTTTTACCGGGAGATTATTCTTATTAAGTGCTTTTAAAAATCCCTTTTCAAGCTGCTGGCAGGGTGATATTGTTTTAGGGCCATTCACTATGGCAATCTTTTTATGGCCATACTTTATCAGTATGTTGGTAGCAGCATAGGCACCATATTCCAGATCGGAATAAACACAGTTTACATCATAGTCTTTTAAAGGCTTTATATCGATTAAGACAAATGGTATACAGCGATTAATCATCTTCTGCCAATTCTACCCCAAATACCAGATAAAATAAGGCTGCTACCTCTTTGGCCCATTGAACCATTTTCCAAATGAAGATTTCAAAGGCAAAAATCCAGACGATTTCTGTGTTTTGAAGTGCCTAAAATGTCCTTTTCTGTGATAATATTAAAAAAGTTGCATGGTTGGTTTATTAAATACTTAAGAAGAAAGGGGTGCTATATCGGAATTGGTGGAATTGGTGTGATCAGAGGGGAAGGGATCTCATCGGTGTGAAATCCTCTCCCTATCAGTTTTATCAGGTATATCTTGGTCTTAACTCTTCTGTCTTTAATATTTCTTATGCGGAAGATATTGAAGATATTTACACAGACAAATAAAAGCAGCAGAAATGCTATTATCGCATTGGCGCTGTGCCGGTATACATGATCAGCTTTCCAGGTATTTACCGTTTCGTTAAAACACTGATTTTCAATCTGCCATCGGCTGTGGCAGATAGCCACGGTATTTTTTAAACCAGCCAGATCTTTTGAGCAGGGTAGATTGGTGACCCACATCCATTTTACCTGTTTAAGCTTATCCTCAAAACTCTTGCCGTCTTTTGAATGGACTCTTGCGGGAGTGACCTCTTCTGAGGCAATAACCCTTACCTCTTTACCGTACCCGTCCCAGCATCCTTCTATGGAGTGCTCCCAGACCCTGTAATATGTTTTGCCCTTTCTATAGACCCGGGGTTCCGATAGAAGAGACAGCCTGTTTGCCTCTTCAAAAAGCTGTCTTCTTTCTTCCTTTAGGACCGCAATAGCATATTTGTGGTGACTCTTAAGCAGATTAAATACAGTTTCTTTTAAATACAGGCCGTCACCTATTACCACAGAAAATGCTTTTGGATAGTTTTTGCATACTCTCTCTATGAGCCTGTATGCACTTGTGATCTCTCCTTCTCCCGGTAGAATCGGCTCTATATCCAGTGTATAGCTGATTTTGGGTCCTGCCAGGATAAATGCAGTAAACTCGTGGTAATACTTAAATATCTTTTACTCCGTCTTTTCTGGTAACTGTCCTTTTCTTGCAATATTTGCATTTGCAATAGGGCGATGTTATCTGCTCATGGCCGTCTACTACTGCTACCCACATCCCGTGGCAGGACTTTAGCATCTTTGCCGCCCTTGCCTTTTTGTAGATAGCCAGGCCCACTCCCCGTATTTCTTCGGTGTCCATAGTGTCGGCAACCCTTGCAATAGTTGAGACTGATGGGACACAGACTTTTAATTTTTTAAATGCGATCTCTTGTGAAAAATTATTTAAGGAACCCTGATTAGTAAAATGCATAATGATTATTGCAGCTACGATCTTTACTGTGGGGATCTGAGCCTTTATTCGTCTGTCGGTAACAGAAGCTATGATGGTAAATAGATCAAATATTTTATTTGAATACCGTATTAGCTTTTTAAACATTCTTACTTTTTTTATCTATGTCCAGTTTACTGTAATTAATTTCTGATATCTTCTCAGATAGCTTCTTTATCTTCTGATATGCATCAAGTTTTGCCCTTACCTCGTCCTCCAGGCGTTTTGGCACATAGATCATCTTTCTTTTTCCATCCTTATTTTTAGATATATACAGTGACTTGTGCTTCTTGCCTTCCAGAACACATCTGCAATTTTTATTTCCGCACGTCCTTTCCATTATTACAGGATTGCCTCTTAAAAAATCCCCCCTGTGTACTAATCTGGCCAGATGGGAAGTAGTTTTTTTTAAATCAAGGTCCATGTAGTTTCTGCTCATATCTCCTCCTTGTTTGTATGATATGTATACTACATATCATATTCGGGGGTAAAAGTCAAGGATTGCTCCAAATCGAATTTGCTTTTTTAAAAATCTGGTTGTTTTAGGCCGATATAGTGGGATTATTTAGGAAATTATTTTTGGATGATTAATTGCTGACTTAATAACTGAAATTTCACCATAAGAAATAGGCTCCTCAAATTCAGTTTAAATACAGGATATTCAGGATAGGTCAAAAAGAATTTTCAAAAAGTTTGACATTGAAAAATATAAATGATATTCTATGTGCAATCGATTGAACTTATTAGCCGACCAATAAAAAACTTTATTTTATTTTTTTAATAAATGTGCAAACGATTGAACAAAGGGAGATGGCATGAAAGACTTTCCGAAAATTCCTGATACGGAATTCAAAACAAGGATGCAAAAATTCAAAGAAAAAATGGAAAAGGAAAAGATAGAGAGACTTACCCAATATGCTTTAAGGGTAAAAAGCGATATAGAAGTAATTGTTCAATTCGGAAGAATGGATATAACTCAGGATAATCTTGCCTATGTTGGACTCATGGGTTTTCCAGGGTAATGATATTTATATAAATAATATTATTATAAAGGCATTGTTAATAAGGAGAAAGGAGGAGAGATAGTAGGAAAATATATGAACTGAAATTAGATTAATTACAAGGAGGTGGTACATGGTACAAGGCTATAATGCTAACCTTTAGGGAAAGTATTACTTAATAATAATAAAGTTTGAGAAAGGGAGATTTAAGATGAAGAAATTATTAATTATTTTACTCATTTCTTTACTGGCTATTTCGATGGTATTTGTTGGAACTGGATGTAAAGAAGAAGCGGTAAAGGAAACTGAAGAGGTAAAGGAAACTGAAGAGGTAAAGGAAACTGAAGAGGTAAAGGAAACTGAAGAAGAGGTTGCTGAAGAAATTACACTATCCTTATTCACGCAAGCACCAGGTGCTTATCCGGAAATATTTCCTGAGATTATAAGTAACTTCGAGTCAAAACACCCTGGTGTAAAGGTTGATATGAGAGTTGTTGGGTATGGTGAGTATCAATCTTCATTATCAGCAATGATTGGTGCTGGTGAGGCTCCTGATGTTTTTTTAGAAAATCAAGGTGGAGATTTGTGGGGAGTAGCTCAAGCTGGTGAAGTTCTTGATCTTACTCCATATCTTGATGCTAATAATGGAGAGTGGAAAAACCAGATGTATGATTATATTCCTGATTTACTTTCTTGGGATGGTAAGGTATATGCCATTGCGGCTTCATTAAACAATCTTCAGTTAGCAATAAATAGATCTTTGCTTGAAGAGTATGATCTAAATGAACCAGAGACTACTGATGATTTAATTAAAATGGCAGCTGATCTGGAAGGTACGGGGATAGCACCGATTGCATTCGCTACAGCTGATTTATGGGGAGCCGTAGATCTATTTATGGTATTTGTACACCAGCAAGGCGGTGGAGAAGTAGTTATGAAAGCTGATTTTGGAGAAGAAGCTTGGAGTGGTAACGAAATTTTTATAAATGCTATGAAAACTATAAAGGAACTAACTGATGCAGGAGTTTTCTTAGAGGGAGCTTCTGCTATGACTTACCATGAAGATGCTTTACCAATCTGGATTCAGGAGAATGCTGTAATGCTGTGGCCAATGGGCAATTTCATGATACAAGATATTCCAGGAGATCTAGATGCTGACGCAATATGGTGGCCCAGCATGACTGGAGGAGAGAGGGTATTAACTGGAGGAACTGCTTTAGTTTGGGGTGCATCAAGTCAAACCGAGCATCCAGATTTAGCAGTAGACTTATTGAAGGAATTGACAACTCAGGAAACATACAAAATTATGTTTAAAAATGGTGTTGCACCTGCTGGAGAATTAGAAGAAGATGTAAGTAGTGATTATCCTCTTGCTGATAAAGTAAACTCACAACAAGGTTCAGCTCTTGACAGGTTTATTTATACACCCGAGCTATACAAGGAAGTAGCAGTTGCAGTTCAAGCACTAATGGCTGGAGATTTTACTCCTGAAGAAGCTATTGAACATTTACAAGAGATAAGTGATAGTGTGTACGGAGAATAATAAGGCTGCGGAGAATTTATAAAGTATAATGTTATTAGCCTGCCTTAAACAATAAGGCAGGCTAATAAAAGTAAGAAAGTAAAATATTTATATCAGGGTATACTTAAATATAAATATTTTCAAAAAAGTAAATCTGTAAAATTATATAATATACAAATCAAGACACCAGACTGAAAAGTATAATATCAAAAAAAAGAGACTTTTGTTAAAAAACCTGGAAGGTTATAGTTTTGTATTGCCGGCGCTATTGGTTTATGGTCTTTTTATGATATACCCACTGATTAATGTTTTTAAATCAAGTCTTTATAAAATAAATACTCTAAGCCAGGAAAGCATATTTATTAAATTTGATAATTTTATTAAATTATTTGATGACCCTATTTTTTGGAGAGCATTATTCAATACTTCTATCTATACGATCGCAATAATAATTTTTTTAAATATAATTTCAATAATTTTTGCAATTATTATAGATAGAGGAAAGATAAAAGGAAACTATTTTTTAAGAGTGATGTTTTTTATACCGGTCATTCTGCCATCAATTTTAATCGGTGCAACATTTAAAAGAATATTTGCTCCTTATGGAGCTTTAAATATGATACTTACAGAGATCGGACTGCCTTTTCTAAAACATAACTGGCTGGGGATCCCGATACTTGCATTTATTGCAATAGTGATAACAACAATATGGCAAAGTGCTGGCTGGAATATGGTTATATATTTTGCAAGACTGAGAGAGATACCAGGAGAACTTTATGAAGCAGCTGTTATAGACGGTGCTTCAGAGTGGGGGATTATTAAAAGTATAAAAATTCCTTTACTAAAGGGAGCTATCGCTATACTGGTTGTTATTAATATAATCGGCGGGTTTAAAGTATTTGATCTGGTTTATATCATGACCTCTGGAGGACCAGCCCATAAAACAGAAGTTTTAACCTCTTATCTATATTATCAAGCCTTTGATTTCTATAAATATGGTTATGCAAGTTCTGTAGCCGTAATAATGTTATTAATAATGCTGTTTTTTTCATGGTTAAGGATAAGAGGTACATTAAAGAGTTAGGAAATCTGGTGAATATATGAGAGTTAGGAAATCAGGAAATTCTAAAACATTAAGCATAGTAGAATATTTTATCATGTATGGCTGGCTGGTGTTTGTACTTTTCCCATTTGTATGGATGATATCTCTTTCTTTGCGGGAGACTAAAGGTGTATTTAAAACTTTATTCCCCCAGAGCCTGGGTGAACTTACATTTGAGAATTATATATATCTGTTTAAGGGAGAGTTTCCCTACAGGCATATACAGATTCATTTTATTAATGCACTTAAAAATAGTTTTATAGTAACCATAATAGCTGTTATTGGAATTATTATATTATCGATACTTGCTGGATATGCTTTTTCTAAAATGAAGTTTTTTGGAAGAAATGCAAATTTCTATTTTTTATTAGCTGGAATGATGATACCTGCCCAGGTGGTAATGCTTCCGCTTTTTAGGATTGTAAAAATGTTGGGAATTCATAATAGTCTTTTAAGCATCATATTTCCATATATTGCTATAGGTATTCCCCTGACCACATTTTTATTTACAGGTTTTTTTAAAAATATTCCGGATTCCTTAATTGAGGCGGCCAGATTAGAGGGCGCAAATAATTTACAAATACTCTTAAAAATTGTTATGCCAATATCAAAGCCAGTAATAGCTGCATGTTTAATTTTCCAATTTATGTTTACATGGAATGAATTCCCATTAGCATTAGTTTTATTGCAGAAATCACATCTTTATACAATACCGTTAGAAATTACAAAAGTTCAGGGCCAGTATATGACACCCTGGAGCATACTGGCCACTGCAGTCATGACAGCGATTATACCCGTTATAATAGTTTATTTAATTTTTCAGAAGCAATTCGTGTCCGGTTTAACTGCGGGTGCGGTGAAAGAGTAAAAATTTATTCAATTTGTATTGATTAAAAGTATGAAGGTTTATATAAATGAAGATAAGGATCTATTGCAATACTAAGGCCAATTATATATAAAATTGGTCAATCAATTACACTTTTTTTATGATTAATAATAAAGCTAAGAAGAATCTAAGGAATTAGGTTTGTATTTAAATAGGAGATAATTGAATGACATCAAGAGAGTTATTTTTAAAAACATTGAATTTAGAAAAAGGTACAAGAACTTTAAAGTGGGAGTTTGGATTTTGGGGGGGTACTGTATCGAAGTGGTACACTGAGGGATTACCTAAAAGAAAGGGTTTAAAAAGAAAAATTGTTTATGGAGATTTTATTAATGGTCCAGGAATGCAATATCCAATGCCTAGCTATGATGATAATGTACTAATGGATTATGATATTAGTACTTATTTTGGTCTTGATAAAGGGCCTTCCCCCTTTCCATTTAATTGGTTTTATTTTCCAAGATTTGAAAAAATAATAATAAAAGAAACCGAAGAAATGATCGAGTATATCGGTAATGATGGAATACAAAGACTTGCATATAAGGATGAAAGGGGTATGCCTATGTGGACTGGCCATCCTTTAACAGACGAATCGGATTGGGAGGAGATAAAAAATGATAGATTAAATCTTGAAAATTTTAATAGTAGATATACTGTTGATAATATAAATAAATTTATCTCTGAAGCTAAAAATAGAGATTATCCATTGTGTCTTTACGGCTCACCTATTGGATTCTTTGGTATTTTGAGATTTTTGATTGGTGAAGAGAATTTATACCTTTGGTATTATGATAAACCAGATTTATTAAAAAAGATATTAAGTTATTTATGTGACTTTTGGTTGAAAATAGCCGAGGAATTGACTTCTAAGATTGATTTTGATTATGGGAGATTTTATGAAGACATGGCTTATAACGGTGGATCACTTATCAGCCCTAGTATATTCAAAGAGTTTATGGCACCTTACTATAAAAAACTTATAGATTTTGCAAAGTCAAAAGGAATAAAATATTTTATTGTTGATACAGATGGTTACGTAGAGGATTTAATACCATTATTTAAAAATGTTGGTATGACTGGATTTTTACCATTTGAAATTAGGGCAGGCAATGACATAGAAAGGATTAGGAAAAAATATCCCAATATTGGAATTTTTGGTGGAATTGATAAAACAATTTTAGTGGACAAGAAAAGTATTGATACTGAACTAGATAAAGTAAAAAGAATGATAAAGAAGGGTGGCTATGTACCTTACATTGATCATGCTGTGCCACCTAATATAAGTTGGGATAATTTTAAGTATTATAGAAAAAAATTAAATTATATTATTGATACACATTTTTAAAAATTATAATAAATTTGAGATTTTAGTAACTAATCTAGAATTAAATGATTCTTATTATACGAAAAGGGGTAGTATAGATGTCAGTAATGACTGTGCAGGGAGTTATGGATTCAAATAAGCTGGGAATAATTGCGCCGCATGAACATGTCTTTATAGATATAAGAAATCAGTTTAAAGAATTTACAGAGGCGTCTGAAAGAGCTATATCAAAACAAAAGGTAGGAATTGGAAATTTAGATATATTGTCCAGGAATCCGTATGCCGTAAAAGATAATTTAGTCCTCAATGATGTAAAAATTATAGAGGAAGAACTACTCCGATTTAAAAAGGCTGGAGGTGACACAATAGTGGATGCTACTAATATAGGGATAGGCAGGGATCCTGAGGCATTAAGGGATATTTCAAGAGCTATTGGTATAAATATAATAGCCGGATGCGGTTATTATACATACGATACTCACCCGGAAGATATGGATAATAAAAAAATTGAAGATATTAAAAATGAAATTCTGATTGATATTAAAGAAGGAATTAATGGGACAGATATCAGGGCAGGCGTAATAGGAGAAATAGGTACGAGTGACAGCATACATCCTAATGAAAGAAAAGTTTTAATAGCTTCTGCAAAAGCCCATGCCGAGACAGGCATAGCAATAATTGTTCACACCTATCCCTGGGAGAAACAAGGATTACTGGCAATAAAGATATTATCAGAGAGCGGTGCTGATCTAAATAAAGTATGCATATGCCATATAGATGTTGAAATTGACTTAGAATATTGTAGAGATATTATTAAATCAGGAGCATATATAGAATTCGATAATTTTGGTAAAGAATATTTTATTGATAAAAGACATAGAGGATTTGCAGGAGGAGTCTTTGCAAGGGATATTGAAAGAGTAAAAGCTATAAAAAACCTTATAGAAGAGGGTTATCTGTCAAGTATTTTAGTTACCTGTGATATTTGTCTTAAGACTCTGCTACATAAATACGGTGGATGGGGTTATGATCACATACTAACTAATATCGTTCCTATGTTGAAAGAAGAAGGAATAACAGATGAACAAATAGATATATTATTAAAAGAGAATCCGAGAAATTTTTTAAAAATAGAAAAGTAGTGCAATAGATTGTATTGATAACACCGGAAGACCCAATAAATATTAAAACATAATTCAGGTGATCGGCACTCTATCTAATATAAACAAATTAAAAAGAATAAGTAGTTATTTTGATTTAAAGACATGGTCCAATGATTTTATGACCGTAAATATTAACCTGGTTATAAAATTGGGAATAAACATATCAAGTACGGAACCAAAGAAACAAATTATGACTAGCCCTTCTTTACCTTTTAAGTCTCATCTGCTATTCTAACTTAAGTATTTTAGTATATAATGTGCTTAAGTATAGGAATTCATTCCACGGATTAATTAATTTAAAATTTATTATTTATATTAATATGTTAAATGCTTTTATAGATAATATATTGAAAATGACTGAATTAAAATTAATATAATAAGAACATTGGAAGAAAATACTAAAATCAAAGAAATATCTCAAATGATTAGTGAAAGCAGTAACAGTGATATTTCTAATATGTCTGCAAAAGAACTTATAGAAAAGTATGGAAATATAAGAAATAGGTTGCTGGAAGGAAAAATCAGGATTGGAAACTAAATATATTTTTGTAACTGGCGGAGTTGTATCATCACTGGGCAAAGGAATATGTGCAGCATCTCTGGGACGGTTGTTAAAATCCAGGAAGTATAGCATCACCATTCAAAAATTTGATCCTTATATAAACATAGATCCAGGGACAATGAATCCAATTCAGCATGGAGAAGTATTTGTTACAGATGATGGCGCGGAAACAGATTTGGATCTGGGACATTATGAGAGATTTCTTGATGAGAATCTATCAAAATACAATAATTTCACTACAGGAAAAATATATCAGAGTGTTATAGGTAATGAAAGAAAAGGGAAATATCTTGGTTCTACAGTTCAGGTAATTCCCCACATTACTGATGAGATAAAGGCCAGTATTAAAAGGACCCTTCAGAGAAAAAAGACAGATATACTGATTACTGAAATAGGGGGGACAATTGGAGATATTGAAAGCCTGCCATTCCTGGAAGCAATAAGACAATTTAAAAAAGATGTTGGAAAGGAAAATGTATTATATATACATGTGACTTACATACCTTATTTAAAAACAACAGAGGAACTTAAATCAAAACCTACCCAGCACAGCGTAAGGGAGCTCAGAAGCATAGGCATTCAACCAGATATTATTATATGCAGAAGTGAAATCAAACTGGATGATGGCATAAAAGATAAAATCAGCCTCTTCTGTGATATCCGAAAAGAAGATACTATTGAAGCTATTGATGCTAAATATCTCTATGAAGTTCCGCTAATGCTTCAGAAAGAGAAATTAGACTCTATCGTACTTGAGAAGCTGGGTCTAAAGAAAAGAAAATCCGAGCTTGCCAGTTGGAAAAAACTTATAAATATCATGCATAATATTGAGGGTACTGTAAAGATAGGAATTGTTGGAAAATATATCAACCTGAAAGATTCCTATATAAGTATTGTAGAATCTTTAAACCACGGAGGTTATTACCATAGAAGAAATGTGGAATTGAAATGGATAAATTCAGAGTCACTGGAAGAATATCGGGAAAAAGGAGATCCTCTCCTTTCAGTTGATGGTTTATTAGTACCCTATGGTTTTGGGGTACGGGGCATCAATGGAAAGATAAATGCGATTAGATGTGCCAGGGAAAAGATGATACCATTTTTTGGAATATGCCTGGGTATGCAATGCGCAGTTATAGAGTTTGGAAGGAATGTTTTAGGGTTAAAAGATGCAAATAGTTCTGAGTTTAATCCTGATACAAAAAACCCCATAATAGATTTGATGTATGATCAGAAGAGTATAGAAGGTAAGGGCGGAACCATGCGATTGGGAAGTTATAATTGTAGACTAAAGGAGAAATCTAGATCCATGCAAGCCTATAGGAAGAAAGTCATTCAGGAGAGGCACAGACACAGGTATGAGTTAAATAATAAATATAGGGAAATGCTGGAAAGGGCAGGAATGCTTATTACTGGAGTTAATCCAGAAAGAAATCTGGCAGAAATCATAGAAATAAAAGACCACCCCTGGTTTGTTGCAGTTCAATTTCATCCTGAATTCAAATCAAGACCAGATAGGCCCCATCCATTATTTAAGGATTTTATTGGTGCTTCTATAAAACACTCATCAGCAGCCTCCGAGTAAAAACTTCTATAAAAAAAATTTGACATCTATCTATAATAATATATTATTATTATAAATTTAATATAAGGCAAAGAAGCCTTACGGATTGCATTGAAGCACAAAAATTTATTGGCATTGTAGCCGGTAGTTATTGTGTTTTTTTATTTTTTATTAATATATTATTATTGTATCAATCATTATTGCAGGATCTTAAAAATTTAATATAAGGTAAAGAAGCCTTACGGATTGCATTGAAGCACAAAAATTTATTGGCATTGTGGCCAGTAATTATTTGTGCTTATTTTTTTATTTTTTATTAATAAATTATTACAAGGAGTATCAAGATGAGTTATTCAAAAATCAATGCCTCAAAAGCAACAGGGACCAGAAATTTATATGGAGACAGTATTAGTCCCTTTAGCGGTATGTGTGTCACCTGCAGCGAGGGGTGTCTTGGCCTGTGCGAAGTCGGTAAATCTTCTTACCGTAGTACTGAAGTGATCTATCCTCAACCTTATGGTGATATTACTGCAGCTTCACAAAAAGACTATCCCATAGATTATTCACATTTTAATATTATGGGAACTGCATTTGGAGCTCATGGCATAGAAGAAGATAGCGATAAGGCTATTTTTACAAATGTTAAACTAGAAACTGCTATCGGAAAAAACAAAGACATAAAATTAAAACTGCCCTTTATAATACCGGGTCTTGGTTCAACAGATATTGCCAGGAAAAATTGGGAGGGACTTGCAATCGGTGCCGCCATATCAGGAGTTATCTTAACTATTGGTGAAAATGTCTGCGGAATTGATCCCCAGTCTCAGTTTAATAGTGATGGTAAAATCATTAAATCACCTGAACTTATTAAAAGAGTTAAGCTATACAGAGATTGGCAACAGGATGGATATGGTGCAATTGTAGTTCAGACTAATGTGGAAGATAGCAGATTTGGTGTTTTAGAATATGCTATTAAGGAATTAGGAGTAGAGATAGTAGAGTTAAAATGGGGCCAGGGCGCTAAAAATATTGGCGGAGAAATAAAGATAGATGATCTTGACCGGGCCATTGAGATTAAAAATAGAGGTTATATTGTTTTGCCAAATCCGCTTGACCCGGATATTCAGAAAGCTTTCAAACATGGAGATTTTAAAGAATTTGAAAGACATTCCAGAATAGGTATGTCCAGTAGAGAAGACTTTATGAATACAGTTAAGCATCTTAGAAAAACTGGTGCCAAACATATATTTTTAAAGACTGGTGCTTATGGCGCTGCCGATCTGGCAAAGGCTATCAAGTATTCCTCTGAAGCTGGCATAGACCTGTTGACAATCGATGGAGCTGGCGGCGGTACCGGGATGAGTCCATGGAGAATGATGAGTGAATGGGGTATTCCTACTGTTTATCTGCAGTCAATGGCATATGATTTTGCAAAAATACTGGATGATAAGGGTATATATGTTCCTGATATGGCTATCGCCGGAGGTTTTACTTTAGAAGATCAGATATTTAAGGGTCTGGCTCTTGGTGCTCCCTATTTTAAATTGGTAGGAATGGCCCGTTCTCCTATAACTGCCTGTATGGTCGGAAAAACACTTGCCAACATGATGGATAGTGGCACACTTCCCAAGTCTATTGAAAAATACGGCAGTGATCTGGAATCAGTATTTGTAGAGGTAACCGGTTTAAGAAAAGAATTTAAAGATAGAGCAGATGATATCCCTGGTTCAGCAGTAGGACTATTTAGTTATTATAAAAGGCTGGAACAGGGTCTGCAGCAATTTATGTGCGGAGCCAGAAAATTTGGCCTGAATTATATAGACCGGGGTGACATCCTATCACTTACAGAAGAGGCAGCTTCGGCTTCCGGCATACCTTATCTTATGGATTATGATAGCAAAGAGATAGAAGAAATACTGAAATAAAATATGGAAAGGGTAGGAACAAATGAATAATAAAGGATTATGTATTACATGTGTAAATGATAAAGAATGCAATTTCTCTCGGAAGTTTCCTGTTTTGTACTGTGAAGAATTCAGTACTTACGAACCCGGACTGTCAAAGGAAAAAGGAGAAAATAAACAAGAAATAGAATCCGATTGAGAAATGCAGATATGGAAATTGATAAACATGATTTTTGTTCAGGAGGATTTTATACATAATAATCTTTCTTCACTCAATATATCCGAGCTCTCTAACCATCTTTAAGACCCCAGGGTGTTAA
>Ga0255375_10101_pt1 | contig 14680 bp, 14 predicted proteins | sample ANMaggSeSYBR01H3_FD_182090 | JGI IMG/M metagenome (GOLD analysis project Ga0255375, IMG submission 182090) | Sediment cell enrichment communities from methane seep in Santa Monica Basin, California, United Staets - ANME aggregate JGI... | ecosystem: Environmental > Aquatic > Marine > Cold seeps >... | reverse complement strand
TTCTTTTACTCCTCGTGCTGCTTTTGTTTTAGTTTGTTGAGGGGTTCCGAAAATGTCTAAAATTGTTCCGACATCGCTTCCTATGTCTCTTTGAAATTCCACGATTTCAAGCGGATCTAACTTTACGTCTCCATATACATATGATTGAAAAGTTCCAGAATCTGTCATTATTGGGCCATCAAAATCTATGAGTTTGTGAACACCGACTTCTAGTGCTTTTTCCCTAAGTTTTTCATTCTTTTTTATTATGTAGGAATTAGTTATCACGATTTGTGTTCCAAAAAGTTTTTTCATTTCTTTTGGGGAAATAAGCATCTTGTTTGGGTTAATAACTGGCATGAGATTAGGTGTAGTGACTGTCCCGTGTTCTGTCGTAAATTTACAGATTCTTCCAGCAGCGTCTCTATTTTTTATTTCAAATTTCATACTCTATTCTGGAGAAGTAATTAAAAGGGAGATATTTAGTTTTAGTTGCTGGCTAAAAATCAGTTTTTCAAATGTTTTGGTATTTAAACCTATTTTTTGTCTTTACACCTTTACTACGTTAATATCCAATGTTTATTAGGCGCCTATTTGGATGGGATTAATAATTCTCTTAAGAGTGGCAATTGCAGATAGGGATGCCATGTAACTTGATTTTGGATTATTTGGGTTGGGCATGTTTTCTACTTCAGCTCTGAGTCTGCCAAATTTGCCATGAGCAAGTATTTTATGATTTATCCTTGTGGCGACAGGATCTGCAACTATTTGAACTTTAGTTCTATCAAATCCCACTCCTGCAAGTGACAGGCTTGCAGCTACATTAATATTCCTTGGAAATTCTTCTACGGCCTCTCTGGCGTTTCCTTCAAAAATAGTAATTCTTTTCCCATAGCTTTTTCCTAAAGATTTGGGGGGCTTTGTAGTCACGAGCGTTACTTCATCTATGGCATCAATACTAGCCGATAATATCCCATCTATGCCACATACCGCACCAGATGGAAGGTATATTTTACAATGTTTACTTCTGGCTGTTTTCTCAAGTTTCTTCCTACATTTATCATCAAATAAACTCCCAACACTCATGATAATCAAATCCTTGCCTGCTTGGAGTATATCCATGGCATATTCATCTACTGCTTGCTGTGACGCAGCTTCGAATACAACGTCTACATTATCCAAAAACTCTTTTACAGGTTTTATTTCTGCTTTTTTAAGGTTTTTTTTAAGATTAATAGCCTTTTTCCTGTCAATGTCCTGTATATAAATCTTCTCAATTTCTTTCATTTCATCTGCAGCTAATGCTACGTCTGTCCCTATTGCACCACAGCCAATTATTCCAAGATTCATTCTTTTACCGAAACCTTAAAACAATGAGTTAATATAAAAAATATTGCGATGGACGATATTGACAGGTTCCTGAAAGAGGATATTGGTGAAGAAGGAGATATAACTTCGAATTCCCTATTTACTGATGAGATTGCCCAGGCATACATCGTTGCAAAAGAGAATTGTGTTGTTGCCGGACTAGAGGAAATAAAAATGGTTTTTAAAAGAACAGGGGCTCAGATAAGATTGCTAGTAAATGATGGAGATTTTGTTAAAGAAAAAACCATTGTGGCTGAGGTAAAGGGGTCGATTCGCTCTATTCTCATGGGGGAAAGATTGGCTCTAAATTTTATATGTAAGATGAGTGGCATTGCTTCGGAGACAAAAAAACTTGTAGATAAATGTAGAAACATAAATCCACGTGTGACCGTAGCAGCCACAAGAAAAACAACGCCAGGCTTTCGCAAATATGAGAAAAAAGCTGTTGTGCTAGGCGGGGGTGAATCGCATCGATATGGGTTATATGATGCTGTTATGATTAAGGATAATCACATAAAATGTGTTGGTTCTGTTGAAGAAGCGATTAGACGAGTAAGGCAGAAAGTTCATGATACGGTTGTAGAAGTTGAGGTGGAAAACGAAAAAGATGCCCTCATAGCCGCAAAAATGAATGTCGATGTTATCATGTTGGATAATTGTACTCCTGAAGATGCAGAGGTGCTCGCTGAAAAAATTCGTGAGATAAATACCAATGTTTTAATTGAAATATCTGGAGGGGTTACTCCTGATAATATAGTTGAGTACGCGTCTTTTGCTGACCGTATTTCTTTGGGATATCTTACACACAGCATCAAGAGTAAGGATTTTTCTTTAGAGTTAAACTAGAATTTTTTAGGAAATGTTTAATAATCAAAATTCCTTTACAATTATTGCAGGAACATATAATATAATATGTCACAATGAATTGGGGTTTATTATTGTGAGGATACGGTGATTTAGATGAGGAAAATTATAGAAGAAGTAGTTGCTAATGAGAAAAATAAGAAGAAAGAAAAGAAATCTGTTAAGAATTCGGGTAAAAAGCCAGATGTTTTAGAAGATTCACTTACTCGTGGTGTTAACAACCGTGAATTGGAGGAGGTATTGGCAGGTTTAACTACTACCATAAAGGTTGTTGGCTGTGGTGGTGCTGGAACCAATACCATTTCTAGGTGTATTGAAGGGGGTATTTCCGGAGCAGAGTTGGTGGCTTTAAATACAGATGCTCAACATCTGTTACTAGCTGGTGTACCTCATAAGGTTTTAATCGGCAGGCATATTACTCATGGCCTGGGTGCTGGTTCTCTTCCTCAGATTGGTGAGGAAGCTGCTCGTGAGAGTGAGAGGGATATCCGTGAAGCTGTAGGTCGTGCCGATATGGTTTTTGTTACCTGTGGACTTGGCGGTGGCACAGGTACAGGTTCTGCCCCAGTCATTTCACAAATTGCTAAAGAGACCGGTGCTTTGACTATTGGTGTTGTTACTCTACCTTTTAGTGTTGAAGGTTTTATCCGGATGGAAAATGCTGATGCAGGTTTGAAACGTTTGAGGGAAACCTGTGATACTGTTATCGTCATTCCAAACGATAAATTGCTTGATGTTGTTCCCAATCTTTCGTTGAATGCTGCTTTTAGGGTTGCTGATGAAGTTCTTATGAGATCGATCAAGGGCATTACTGAAATGATTACTAAGCCTGGCTTGGTCAATCTGGATTTTGCTGACCTAAAGACTGTCATGAAAAGAGGTGGTGTTGCAATGATTGGTCTTGGAGAGGCTGAAGGTGAAAACAAGGCAGTGAATGCCGTTGTAGAGGCTCTTAATTCTCCACTACTGGAAGTTGATATTTCTGAAGCTACTGGTGCCCTGGTCAATGTTACTGGTGGCGAGGATATGACAATTAGCGAGGCTGAACGGGTTGTTGAAGAAATATATTCAAGAGTTGATCCAAATGCACGTATCATATGGGGAACCACTGTTAATCCGGAACTTAAGAGAAGTATTCGTGCAATGCTTGTCATAACTGGAGTTAAATCAAAACAGATTCTTGGCCCAGCTCATAAGGCATTTGAAAATAAGGAGTATGGCATTGATTTTGTGGCATGAAGAAAACTCCTAGACTGGCTTTGACTCATAATTTCAAAGCCCTGTTATCCTTTTTATGGCTAGTTTAGTATGGAGGAAAAAGACAATTTTACATAATAATGAAACCTCCAAATTCTTTATATATACCTAGTTATTTGACCAGTTGATTATAGAGGTGTCAATATTGAAGTCATTAAAAAGCGATAAAGGCGATAGAAGCGTCGTTGACCGAGCCTGGGAATTACAACATAACATAGAGGCACGACAAAAGAGAATAGGTAAAGGGAAATACGGAAGGGTTCTCAAGATGGCTCGTAAACCTACGGATGAAGAATTTGCAAAAACTTCTAAGATAACAGGGGCAGGCATCTTGATTATAGGTGGACTAGGTTTTGTTGTTTGGTTGCTTGCAAAACATGTTGCACCTTGGATAGGAGAAATATTTGGGTGGATTTAAAAGGTGTAATCATATGCAAGGCACAGATTTGGATGATGACATTGTAGAAAAAACAAAAATATTTTCCATAAAAACTCAAGTTGGGAAGGAACAGAACGCTGCTGAGCTTATCAACAGCAGGGCAGATAAATCAAAGATAAAAATCCCTTCTATACTTGTAACACCTGAACTCAGGGGATATATTTTCCTTGAGAGTTACGATAAAGAGCGCATAAAGGAGATGATTAAAACAGTTTCCTATGCCAGAAATATGCTTGAGGGTGATATACCTGTCGATGAGATAGAGCATTTTCTTGTACCTGCTTCTGCAGTTGCAAAAATTGCTGAGGGTGATGTTGTTGAAATGATTGCAGGTCCATTTAGGGGAGAAACTGCAAAAGTTACTCATATCGATGATGCAAAAGAGGAGATCACGGTAGAACTCTTTGAATCTGTTGTACCAATACCAATTACTGTTCGAGGGGAACAAGTAAGAGTAGTTAAAAAGAAAGAAGAAAAGAAAGACAAGGAGGAATAGACCACATGTCAGAAACAGTTGAAGCATTAGTTGAAGGGGGAAAAGCATCTGCCGGCCCACCACTTGGTCCAGCACTTGGTCCGATGGGTGTAAACATTATGCAGATTATCAATACAATCAACGATAAAACTAAAAGTTTTGAAGGAATGAAAGTTCCAGTAAAGGTTATCATTGATCCAAAGACAAAGGATTTCGAAATCGAGGTAGGTACGCCACCTGCAGCATCATTAATTCTTAATGAAATAGGTGCGGAAAAAGGATCTGGGGCGCCATCAACACATAAAATTGGCGATCTCACTATTGATCAAGCGATTAAGGTCGCTAAAATGAAGTATGATAATCTCCTAGGTAAAGAGCTTAAACAAAAAACAAAAGAAATAATCGGAACCTGTGTGACAATGGGTGTTACTGTAGAGGGAAAAAAACCGCAAGAAACTCAAAAAGCCATAGACGAAGGGGAATACGATTCTAAATTCGTTTAGAATTAAGCCAACATGGTTTTGATAAGACACATAAACCTAAAAATCCTGAAAAACGGGTTCTGGTGCATATAGCGGTGTTTTTTTCACGGTGTTGCATTTATGGTGTTCTCCTTTTGATTTTTCAAACTTTGCATTAACAAATTCTTCCATTTTTCATCACCTAAATTCAAATAGATATTCGCAAAATGAGCAGGGGTATAACCATTAAGTGTTTCATGTGGTTTAACGAAGTTGTAATAGAGTTTATGTCCTTTCGTAAAAAATGTGTCCTCTGCTTTTATACCCACGTTGGGTTTTGTTTCTATCCCTTACCGTGCCATTAAGACGTTCTACAATATTGTTATAGGACCTAGCATTCTTGTAATACTTACCACGAATACCTGTGTTACCAATATGAATCGTCTCCTTTTTTACGGTATGAAACTCCTAAAAATCCAAATTAGACTAGTGTAATGTAAAATGTAAGGGGTGAGATATTTTCATTACAAACAAAATATTTCAAAAGTAACTAAAGCTATACAACAATGCTTCTCTCCATATCAATAATGCTTACAAACTCTGTTGTATCTGTAAAAGCTACAGATTTAAGGAGAAAAAGCACCATACAGGGCATTATGGAGTTAAATCCCCTCCTGGAAAAATGAGTTAATAAAAAGAAAGAATATTTTAGATATTATAATTGTATTTTTGATTCAACATTGAATAAGGTAATCCCTAACCGTTTTTGCATTCCAATATAGATCTTTAAACAAATCCATATGTGGTAAATCAGAATCATCCCTAAATCTAAGATGAGTATGGGGAGAAATACTTGTTAATTTATGACCAATAAGCGGATCTCCAATTGCAGTTTTGGGGACTTCCCAGGTGATAATATTATTCTCAACATCAAAAGTACCATCGCATAAAGCCCAATCTTCATAATTATCATCTTCATCAGTAGATTTACCAATGACGAATGGACCATATCCATTTGGGTTATTATGGACACAGCAGATATAACAATTATTTAAATAGGACCAATCTACATCATATATGGCTTCCAAATCATCTGTTTTAGCATCAAGATCTCTTATTTTAAGTGATACATACAAGTAATCCGGATTATCACTATTTTCATAAAACCAGGTTGATACTACATCAGCGTATTTAAAATGTATTTGAAGTGGAAATACAAAAATACCAAATAGTTTAACATCAAATATTCTATCTTCTACTTCTGGATCCTCTTCTGAACCAGCAATTACAGTTCCTGTTATTGGCAGTATAGTTGCAATCAACAGCGTCACAATAAAAATTCCTAATATTTTCCTTTTCATGTTTTACCCCCGCTGAAATATTTCTATAACTCTATTACTACAAATCAATGATAGTTTATAACACGTTGCATCAGAAAATTGTGCAAAATTGGAATAAATAAGGAATTACAGGGTAGTATGCACAAAATAATAGAATTTTGCATGTTCTCCCCTTATACAAAATCCTTACTAACCCTGTTTGTACCTGTAAACATAGGTAAAGGTAGAAAAAGTACCTTATAGAACATTATCTCTCCTTATTCCCTCATGGGAAAATAGGTTATTTTTTAAAAAAAGAAAGAAGAGAAGATTTGCTGGTTATAACCCCAACAGTTGTCTTAGCAGTGGGAACAGATACGGATGCTGTTCTAGAAATCTTAGGAATAACGGGTTGACTGCTCTGTTTTTAGGCATACTTACTTCAAGAGTAGCCCAGTCGCTTTCAGCTCCAAATGTATCTTTTGCTTTTGCCCTCATAGTATAACTATCTTTTTGATTCCAAGTATGAGACGCATTGAGAGATTCACCAGATGGAAGGGTCCGTGTCCAACCAGTATATGTGCTATCTCCCCATTCGATATAGTAAGAGATTTCATCACCATCGGGATCAGTTGATACAAAACTATAGTTATGCTCTTCGTTTATTTTTCCAGATGTTGGACCTGTCATAGAAGGTTTAGATGGTGGGTTGTTGTCTTCAAATAATTCTGGAATTGAATATGAATGATAGCCCAATTTTAGTTCTTCAGTTAAGTTGAAAACTTTCACTTTGTTATAATTGTGATTATGATAAATATATATTAATTTATTTTTTAAATCATAAACAGTTGAATACTGCGTTGGATAAGATCCTTCTTGATGACAAGCATCCAATATTGATACGCAAAAATCTAATGATAAATTTTCTGCTGCATTATTCTCAAACATATTTAGAGCAGTATTATATCTCCAACATGGATATGGTGGATTAGGATGTTGAGATAAATAAAAATTAGTGGCGACTTGATAATATTCTGTTTTTTTATGAACGACATCTCCTTCGATAATAAATGAATCTCCATATTGATCACCACATAGAATCTGAGCTCTTTCTAATATTCTCATATTATACATATTAAGTAGGTCTAAAGCTTCATCGCAACTATCGCAAACACTTAACATATAATCGAGAATATGTCCATTAAAATAAGGTTTATCTGAAGAGTTCACAACTTCAAGATATGGCGTAGCAAGACCATCCCAAAATAATCCCTTTTCATTCATACCACCTTGTATCCAATAATTACCACTAAAACCAACAATTGCTTTTCCATATTCATTACCATCTGGAGGAATGAAATGGATATAAGTATCTGGATCACTCCAATCTTCATTATTTCCACCAAATGCATATTCATCATTCGATGCATGAAATACCGTACAAGACATTACTACTGGGTTGATTAGAAAAATCACTCCAAATATTAGAACCGTCAATACTTTCTTCATATTTTTCTCCCTTATTTATAATTAAAATAGGCTATATATAAATAATTCTTTCCTATGATGATTTCATCTCAACATTACTATAACCCCTTTTCTACCCTAGAAACATATGGTGAAAGAGTAAAAAGTACCCTACTTTATTAATTCAACGAAAATCATTAAAAAGATGAGTACTCATTTGGAAATCCCAGTATTTTTTCGTTCAAATAGCACAATAATTATTAATTATGGATGCATTTCTATCATCATTGTTTAATAATATAATCGATAAAGAACATTAACCTGGAGGATACAAATGTCTAAAAAACAAATTATGAAGAATGAGGATCTTGTTTCTTTGATTGATAATTATCCTGGCGGCATGGTTGTAATTAATTTAGAGGGAAAAATACTGGCTGCCAATGTTACTCTTGGAAGGATTTTTAATTTGTCACGTGAGAAACTTATTGGTATTTCAGGTTATCCATATGTGGAGAAAGCTGTTGGCAAACATCGTGGAAAAATAATGGAAAACATTGTCAGGGATAAAAAAACTGTTGAAATTGTTGATTATGAAAGGGGACATTGGTGGAAAACAATATTCGTTCCAAATATTAATTCCTCTAACAATGTGGTTGGATTTTTCGTATATTTTAATGATATTACAACTGAGATGAAAAAAGAAGAACGTAAACTTATCAATCAAGAAGAGTACTATATATCTCTGATTGAGAATTCGACGGATTTAATCACTGTTGTTGATAAAACTGGAAATATATTTTATGAAAGTCCACCATTAGAAAAAATGTTGGGATATAAAATTTCTGAAAGATTAGGCAAAAAAACTTTTGAAAATATTCATCCAGATGATATAACTAGGGTTAAGCAATATTTTAAAGAATCCATTTCTCAACCAGGTTTAACAAATAAACTGACGTACAGGATTAAAGATAAGAATGGTATTTATCATTATTTTGAATCTGTTGGTAATAACCAAATTCATAATCCACTTATCAATGGTTTGATTATTAATTCTCGTGATATTACAGAACGACAGAATGATAGGAAAAAAATTTCGAAACAGAAACGTTTTCTTGATGATCTTGTAAATAGCGCCAGTGAGATTATTTTTACTGTTGACAGGGATCATAAGGTGAGTTTGTGGAATGCTGCTGCGGAGCGGAACACTGGTATTTCTAAAACAAAGGTTGTTGGTAAGAAACTACGTAGTATAAATCTGTTTGAGAATATATCGGAGTTTCATGAGTATCTTAACCATGTTTTTGCTGGTAAAGATGGTTTTCTAAATCAACTTGTTGTGAAGAGTAATGTTGGCGGTAAGCGTTTATGGTCTGTATCTCCTTCAATGGTGAAATCTGATGATGTGATTTCTGATGTGGTGTTTATCTGTCATGATATGACATTTAAGGATGAGATTCACGGACGACTTATTCCTGGTAGAGGTTATCTTGTGAGTGAGGTTTCTGCTGATTCATTGTTTGATGTTTTTAAAGGATTGTTGCATAGTGGTTGGAATGGATTATGTATCACTCGAAATCTGTCTGATGTTGATCCTGATTATTTTAACGATCTGCAACCAACGATGTTGATGTTTTCTTCATATGGTTCTGGTAAGGGAGTTGTTTCAAGTCTTGATGAATTGTTTGATGCTATTGAAGTGTTTGTAAAAGAGACAAAAAATGCTGCTATGTGTTTGAATCGAGTGGATTATCTTATCAATCAGTTCGGGTTTGACAGGGTTTTAAATTTTTTGTACCGAGTGAATGATCTTATGAAAATAAAGCAGGGTTTGTTTTTATTACGGGTGAATAAGACGTTGTTTTCTAGTGAACAGATTAGTTTTTTGCAGGAGGAGTTCAGTGTGTTGCCTTCTCAGCAGATTCAGGATGTGTATCTTGAGGATGTGTTGTATAATTTATTAGGTTTTATTTTTAGGGAGAATGAGACGAGTAGTCTTGTCTCTCAAAGGAATATCTGCAATCATTTTGGGATTGTTAAGGTGACTGCTCAGAAACGGATTGAGAATTTGTTGAAGAAGGGGCTTGTTATCTCTCGGAAACGTGGTCGTTCGAAGTTTTTGCATGTGACTGATAAGGGGAAAGAGTTGTTGCATCAAAGGAAAACAATTTAAAAAATTGGCCTTTCTTCATTTTTGGGTAAAATGATGTACCACTATTGCATTCATTCAATAGGGTAAAAGAATGGAAACAAAGCGGTACAAATATAGTAAGCTATTCAAAGATATTTATAAGTTTAGAGGGTTTAAATTCGCTTAAATCCTCGTTGGAAGAATTGTCTAATTGATTTTAACATACGATCGCGCCTGTATTCAAGGGGCATGGTGATTCCTTCACCCCACGTTTTTTTCTTATTTATTTCTGAAAGGACGGTGTCAGCATTCATATCTGTGGTATCTACAACTGTGTATGCATATCCTGCATATGCTGGATCATGTGAGTCGCTACCACCTGTTCCACCAAGATTGAATTCTTTTGCAATCTTGGCAATTTTCAAATTGGTTTTTGGCATGCTACATGCATTAAAAACCTCTATTGTGTTGATTTTTTGATGTATTGTCTTTAGTTTTTCCTTTTTTATCCCGGACATATTTCTAAAGAGATGTGGAACAATAGGTGTTCCACCTTGGTCAAGAATTTTTTCTACTGTTTCTTGGATAGATAAATTTTTGGCTATGTTCTTCTCAACATCCAATGCCAACATGTGTCCGTCTGCTGTTGATATTTCTATTCCGGGGATTACGATGAAATTTTTCGGTGCGATTTTTACTGCTTTAAGGCCACCTTCTACAGTGTTATGATCAGTAATAGCCATTCCTTGCAGTCCCTTCTTTTTTAACGATTTGATTATGTCTTTGGGTGACCCTATTGCATCCTCTGAGTATTGGGAATGTATATGTAAATCTAGTTTTATCATAGGTTATACTCCAATTTTTGCAACAGGTAGTTTCCATTGATATTATAAATTTGTGTTTTCTTTGGTTCTAAATCATGAATGTGCTAAATGTTGCGAAAATGCCACATAGAAAGTATTAAATTTATATGTCACATTATATTATAATGGGTATTTGCAAAATGAGTTTGCGTCTTGGTGGAAAAGGTTGCATAATTGCAGTTATACTTCTCCTTACTGGAGTGAGTATCGTACCAGATTTAGATGCTAATAGAACTTTTAATAACACCATCTATGTAGATGATGATAACATAGGGGGACCATGGGATGGAACAACTGAGAATCCTTATCAACGTATTCATGATGGTATTGGCGCTGCAAGTGATGATGATACGGTCTATGTTTATAGTGGGATCTATTATGAAAATGTAGTAGTAGCTAAGTCAATAAAGTTGATTGGTGAGGGTAGAGATACTACGATTGTCGATGGCAATGAAACTGCATTCGTGATAAAAATAGATGCGGATTCGGTCACGTTGTGCAATTTCACTGTGCAAAATAGCGGTATTGAATCTAGTGCCGTTGGTGGAATTATGGTCGAGTCAAACTGCAATTCCATAACAAACAACAACGTGTATGATAATTGTATTGGAATACATCTAATTCATTCAAATAATAACATCATCTGTGGTAACGAAATAAGCTTCAATCTGATTCCTGGTATACGACTTCTTAATTCAACCAATAACATAATTTCAGGAAATATTGTTGATTCTAATGGCCTAGATGTATTGCAATATTATCTCGTACCAGGCATAAAACTCGAACAATCGTCAAACAATACCCTTTTGGATAATATCTTCTCGAACAATGCTGTGGGCATCTCTTTAACTTATTCCTCCAATAACAATATTATATCAGGTAATGACGTTAAAAACAACGAATATGGTGGCATTAATCTGACGGATTCATCTGGTAATTGTGTCTCTGGAAATATCATTTCAGACAACAATGAATATGGTATATATGTTGACAATTCACCAGATAACAAAATAGTTCAAAATAATATTATAATGAATAAAAGAAACGCTTACTTTAAAGATTGTGATAATACATGGGATGGTAACTATTGGAACAGATTCCGGTTATTGCCTTATCTGATTTTAGGAAAGATAGACTCTAAACTTAGGATGGAAGTCGATTGGCATCCATCAAAAATTCCTAATGAAATAGTAAGCAACCCCTTTGCAATTATTGAAACAAATATGGGCACGATGAAATTAGAACTATACAAAGATAAGATGCCCATAACTGTTGAAAATTTTATAAAACTTGCAAATGATGGATTTTATGATGACCTTGTATTTCATAGAGTAATTGATGATTTCGTAATACAAGGTGGCGGATACTATGCTAATGGTACCCATAAGACAAGTCCTTATGGGTCGATAGAACTTGAAATTCATCCTAGTGTACGTCATGTTGATGGTGCGATATCTATGGCAAGAACTTCAGATCCAAATAGTGCTACAAGTCAGTTTTTCATCTGTGATGGCAAACAATCATTTTTAGATGATAACTATGCGGCATTTGGCAAAATAATTGTAGGGATAGATGTATTAAGGGATGCGGCTTCTGTTGAAACTACTACAAAATATAGGATGCAGGACTGGCCAGTAGATGATGTAATAATAGAGAGCGTAACGACACTAAATCAATGACCGACTCTATGGGTTATGCTATCGATATAGATGTTAAGATACATAATATAATCCATAATGGAATTTATATCCTTGATTTATTGTCTCGTATGTGGAAAACAGATTTTTTAAGAATGCGTTTTTTTCATTTTGACATTTTAACACAGCACATTTAAATAGTCATTACAATAGAAGATATGTTTGGTGAGGTAGGGAACAAATTTCCAAGTTCGTTACATATTACTCCTCTATTACCCCCGCAGGCTTTTATATGTTTTCTTCCCCTACCTACCTCCCGATCTTAAGGGTACTTATTGATCTGTGAAGAAATTATTGTTTTATATTGGGGTAGGTAGTATGAAGATTGATAGTTGGGGAAAAAACAATGGATGTAACCTATTATATATATAGAAGGAAATATGATGTAACAACATCTGAAGATAGATATCATATTATAAGTGTAAGTGGTTAAAGAAGGATTATATAATAGTGTTACACGTGGAAATAAAAATGATTGATCCAGAATCTGATGGGGAAAAGAGATATATTGAATATTTGGTAAGGAAATACTTGTTGGGTTAATTTTTTGTGCTGGTTAACCAAGAGAATAGAAGTAGATACACGGCACTACATTTTTTCATTTTGACATTTTAACGCATTAGCTTTAAATACAATCAGTGATAGAATTTGACATGCTATGAAATATCAGGTGATGAAAATGGATAGGAAATATGAATCTGTAATAAAAGAAGTAGACGAAATGTTGGAAAAAAACAATAGAAAATATAAATGTGAAACACAAAACATAGATGAACTAAAGAGGGAAATAGATAATACATTGAGAGCAATAGATCGTGAAAAGAATAACTATGAAGGGAAAAAGAGAGAGTCACACAATTACTAGTCTTTGAAACAATATTTTTTCTTTCTCTTTAACCTACTTATCAAGATTTTAAATTGTGAGAATGAGGGAAGTAGAAGGATGGTGAGAGATGGATATTAAAAAATTATTGCCCCCATTCTCTAAATATTTATTTAATTTACAAATATATAAATGTTACTATACAATTAACGCCATTTTCTTGCATTCGAATGAATCGGCAAATTTAAACGATGTATGCGGGTGCCGGGATTTGAACCCGAGTTATAAGCTTGGCAAGCTTAAGTGATACCAGGCTACACCACGCCCGCATTACATGGAGAAATACATCTCATATTGTTAAAGATTGTGCCACTGATTTATACGTATCATTGGAAACATTAGATGAATACATTAAATTACGTGAAATCAAGGGGCTATCTCCGCGTTGGCTGTATCAAATTAATATTTATCTAGTTAACTATCTTGAATTTGTTGATTATCTTATATTTTCCGGAAAATATTTAAATAATATAGGTATTATTGTATATAGTAAGGTTAGAAAATGAGGCGAGTTATTATATCATTAACCATTTTCCTATTGCTAAGCATGCCTCTGGTAAGTATAGGTGTGGAATCGTTCTCCATAAAAAGATCATTTTTGGAAAAGGAAATTGATGGTTCAACTCTGTTATCCAAACTCAATCTTGATGGTGTAGTTTGCAATTTTCAAAAAAAGATACGTTCGTTTTACATGAATAAAGCAGATGATAGCAATGGATATTGGGATTTTACATTTTCTCCAGAAGATATTGAATTAGAAGATGATGCTTTTCACAGGGTGGACATTTCTAGTTCATCACATTTTACGGAGTGGTGGTATTTTGATGCAATATTTGACAATGGATACAGCGTTCAGGCGGCTGTACGAGTCATGAGTCTACTCGATAAAGATATTGTTATTTTTTCAAGACTTGATATTTATAAGAATAATCAATTGATATCACATAAGCAATACCTGCATTTTTTGGAAGATTTTCAAGCATCTGCTGTTGTTCCTTGTGTGCTGATAAATAATAAAGAGGTTATACGGGGTTATATCGACATAGACACCGGAGATTGGACATATGATATTTCTTTTGACATGGGGGATGTTTCTGCTGATTTACATTTTGTTGGTTGCACGAAGGGCTATAAAGGAGTTACTCCTGGTGGTAAATGGGCAGTTTTATTACCAAGGGCAAATGTGACTGGTAAACTTTTTGTTGAAGGTAAGGAAATTGAGGTTCATGGCATTGGATATCATGACCACAATTGGGAAGTTACTGTGGGAGCTGCCCTTAATTTTGGATGGTACTGGGGAAAGATTAATTCAGATACCTATACGATAGTCTGGTCAGATATATTGACAACGTGGTATTGGGACCAACCATTGATGGTAATAAGTGAAAACAACGGGGGTTACCAAAATATAGAACAAGATGATATTCAGTTTGGTGTTGGCGATCTGCGTTTAACAAACTGGATGCTTGTTCCTCATTCT
>Ga0255375_10100_pt1 | contig 14767 bp, 11 predicted proteins | sample ANMaggSeSYBR01H3_FD_182090 | JGI IMG/M metagenome (GOLD analysis project Ga0255375, IMG submission 182090) | Sediment cell enrichment communities from methane seep in Santa Monica Basin, California, United Staets - ANME aggregate JGI... | ecosystem: Environmental > Aquatic > Marine > Cold seeps >... | reverse complement strand
TGATCCAGCACGCTACATCCCTCGTTTCTGCTCTAAACTTGGGTTGAGTGCGGAGATAAGGGAAAGAGCCATGGTGATACTGCAAGATGATGATGGGACAGGGATGGCAAAAGGCTGGGGACCAATAGGGACAGCAGCGGCGGCAATATACATTGCCACTGTTTTAAGTGGCGAATATCGAACGGAGAAGGAGATAGCAAAAGTTGCTGGTACTACCGAGATCACCATCCGCGATAGGTATAAAGAACTGGTGAAGCGGTTAAACATAGACGTTCTTAGCCCATCACGAGACGGTAAATTCCTGGGCGTTGGAATTGTTTGATTTCTTCTCTAGAGCGGAAGGATAACTAATACCTTCTTCCCTTTTTCTCGTGCCTTTTTCTCTTCCGCTTGATCCCAATCAGTATTAGGTGGGGGTAAATTCAGAGGGTCCGGCGTTTCTCCATTCTTCCACAATGTTACAACAGGATGGTGTACACGCTTAAGAAACTCTTTCAGTCCTTCTGGGTCTATGCAATCTTCCTCTGTTGCTATCTTGTCAAACATCTCGGCGGGAATGAATTCCGTAAGAATTTGCTTATATTCCTTTGGCACCCATACTATACGATTCCATCCTCCATCTGCACGAACAAATTTACGCGATCTCGGCGTTCTAAATGATATGCCACAGTATCCATGATTCTGCTGTCCACCGCTTATAAGCCCCGCGAGTTTAGAGAATGTCAAGCCCAAAGGCGTTTCCCCTCCATATCTCCGGTCTACCAGTCCCAAGCCATCAACATCGGGGATATAGAATATAACAGCTTCGAAACAGCCGCAATTCGTCTGCGGATATGTTATCGAAGAATACATCACCACGCGTTTGTAGGTCCTGTTTGACTTCTCGTATATCTTTTCATTTATGCCCGTGTATTCTCCGCCTTCTGGGTCCAGACATTCGCCCCTCGGCATCTCAAATATATATCCATACGGATCAAGGTCACACATTACTTTTGCACCTATCCATGTGATTATCCCGCAATAGGGCGGTCTATCGGGTGCAACTGCGCATACATGACTCGGCGCGAATGTCTGGCAGATAGTGCACCCATAGAATGTATCTGCGTCATCGTCAGAAAAGGCCCTCGCACGCTTATCCACTCGCTCCCAGTAGGGCACGCAAACGTTATCTATTATGCCCTTTGTGAGTTCGGACCCACCTAAATCCTCGGTGGCTATCAGAATCTTCGCATCTGCCTTCTCTACCAGAGGGAACTGTATCTTGCAGAGGTTTATCATCGCTTGACCAAGGTGCTCAAAATCATGTTTATCTGCCCTTTTTTTGTGCAATCGCAACCATATAGTGTCGCGGGTATTAAGTAGCATCCACCCTTCACCTTCTTCCAATGCGAAATAGGTCCACCGAGTAAGCAAATCAAGATAATCTTCTGTTAATTCCTTACCATAATATCGTATCCAGAACCCAAAAGGCAGCGATTGCCCTTCTATCTCCTTTAGCTCTGGTCCTATCACCTCCACACGTCCATCTTCTATCTTCTCCTCTTCTTTTACCACCTCGATGAAGAAGTAACTACTGTATCTGTGCTTCGGACCACCTAACTCGCAATGCATGTCATGCTTCCTCACCCTCTGCCCGGACTGCCGTGGTGATATGTCATAGGAGATTCCCATGAAAAAATCGTCCGGATTCGTTGGTACGTGATAAAGCTTACCTTTGGGTAAGGAATCCCATATCTCTTGCCTATCTTTCGCTTGTTCCGCTTCTTCTCTCCCCTTTTCTTTCGTCATCCTTCTATTCTATCTCCTTCCTCGTTATCAACCTCGGCACAAGCGTCGAATATCTGCCCAATTGTATCCCGTATTTTTTGTTATACTCTTCCATATCCATCAGTTCGCCAGACCTATGCCTCGCCCGCTTTATCTTCATGCCTTCTATCTCCCAGCCATGCTCCTCTCCTAACTTCCTCAGCAATTCCGCACGTCTCATCACATGCAATTCCTGCTCTGATCGCACATACAAATGCCAATCATCGGAATATTCGCCAAAGAACTCCTTACGTGCCTCGTTCTCTGCTTCTAAACTCGCAAGTCGTGGATCCCGCAACGCAAGCGGTCGGTGCAACAATTTAGCACACATCGCTATTGCTTCCTCTTTCGTATCCACGGGCACGAGCATGTGCGTGGGGCATGGCTCAACCTCTTTCTTCTCGCCCGTAACGCCGTCATACATCCACCACTTGCTCCTGTCGTCTTTATCACCCAAAAAATATCTCTTGAACTTGAAGCCGGAAGGACCGATAACTACCGGTATACCCGACCTTACGAGTCCCGATGCGACTGAATACATCTCCTCTGTCGCGGCACCCCACATTATCACCACTACAGGCAATCGCGCATAGAGATAATCGGCAATCTGCGTCCAGTTTGCCTTTGGTGTGTACCCACTGCCGACCAACGCACCGCGATAGATCGCAGCGGGGACATGCGAGATAGCAGTGCACCCACCAAAATTCACTAACCCTTTTAGCACGCCTGCCGCGATGTATTGCTCGAATAAAAAACCGCCTTCTTCATCGAAATATTTCGCAACATCTGCGGCAATGCATCCGGAAACAGTGACAAGAGCATTCCTTTCAAGAAAATATCGCGCCATTTCCGCTACTTCTCGCTCAGAACCCGGATAATTACCACAGCCTATAATATTAATCATCCCGGGACCGTTACCACCGAGTATAATCCCAAACGTCAAGTCTCGCCACTCTAACTCTGACATAGGGCCCCTGCCAGCACGCATAAGATATTTATCCTCTTTTAGCTTCCCTGTTGTAGCTGCAGCACTCATAATCAAATCCATTATCGGAACTCCTTCCGGGCATGCTCTTTCACACTCACCGCAAAATATACAGTTATCGTAAATAGCTGCGAGTGCGCTCACGTCATCAATCGCCTTGCTTATTGCCTGCTTACCTGGACATACCTCGATACAGATGTTGCATGCGTTACATCTCAATGCTTCTTTCTTTAGCTCAGCCAACAAGTAGTTCTCTTTTCTCTTACCCTTTTGCTTTATAGCAATCGCTAATTTAACAGCGAGTTCGCCTGCTTTCTCCGGAATTGTTATCTTCACGCCTGGCAAATCATTCGCCATTACATCTTTGAGTATATCCTCCACAGAATCATCAGACCGGTCTTCTAATCCACTACCCGCTTTATAGCCATATGCGATCACTTTCGCATCTACTCGCTTCGCTTCTGCCACCAGATCAAATTCCAGACACGTCTCACTGGCAACAACTACATCTGGTATGCCTGCTCTTGTCACCTTCCTTGCCTTTACTGCGGATGTGAGTACCTTCCCCCCTTTATAAAATCGCGGTATGTCATGCCCTACCGCACCCACGCCACAGATCTCTATTGCATCCTCTAATCCTTTTCCCTTTACGTGCTCAACGGCGAACCATGCAGGCAGGAAATTATTGCCGAAGAAGACTATAACCGGTTTGGTTATATCGACTGCACCCATCCCAACCTCAATTTCAACAGGTGGGAAATCAGAATATTCCGTTGCCGGATGCTTACCAGCATTGAAGAACTCAAAGCAGCACATCTTTATAGTTTCCGCTATCTCCATCACAAGGAAGGTAAGGGCGCCTGCATGTAGGGCCTTCTCCTCAAACTCTATTACACTCTCAGACCCGAAATAAGCGGCGAGTAGTAACTCTGATAGTTGCGCTTCTGCGTATGATAACGCTCTATCCATATCATCTAAATTATTCGTGTAAAATCCAGTTAGCATAGATGTGTTCATCGTGGGATACGTGATCGAACTACCGATGTCAATCTCCCTATTCCGCCCGAAGACTTTTATAGCGAAATCGAGCAAATCACGTGCAAATGTTAATTGCTTGAACAGTCCCTTACATGTGTCCTGCAAGCTTAGCTTCGCCTGGATTGACTCTTCCGTAATTGTGAGGGTACTAGGTATGCTAGTGTATAAGGGCTGATACCTGTTAAGAAGCACACTATCCCATTCTGCGATGTCAGACGCATGTGCTAAGATATTCAATTTTGGTTTCCATTGTTTCACCCGCCTTTCGCCCATCTCCTTGATTATATCCGCCGCGATGTCCTCCACTCCCCGGAAGTCTCGCACCACTTCTTCGAGATCTACTTCACAATCGCCTACTTTCACTATCTTTTTATTCGCTTCTTTTTCATCTGCTCTCTTGCGCATCTTCCTTTATTTCCTATTCATCCAATGGCATAAGTAACGTTTTTTTAACACACGTTAAAGATAGATTCTGCTTTGCAAAAATCTTTAATTATGCAAAAAGACGAACAAAGGCGGTGGAAGCGGCGATATAAAAGCGACAATGCATGATACAGACGTTTATATCGCTCTTTCAACCCTTGGTCCGGACATCATAAAGCGAGAATGGGGGGCAGATGAGGCGGCTATTTTTTTCCGACGGTTGTGAGGGGCATTTTGGATGTTCATGCTAGTCGTATAATCTATAGGGTGTATGTGTGCGAAGCAGTTGCACTGTGTATAAAATCAGTAGAATAGGGGTTGGCGGGAAGAAAGATGAGCCCAGAATGGTTGGATGCAGTGACACTATAGAAAACATGCAAGAGCGAATATGTTTTTATACTGGCAATTCAATCGTATATATTACGGTAATGTGGGGACATGAAGTAGATGTTTTTTCATGTCCGACAATGGATACTTAAGCCTAATTTGATAGCCAGTATATCTGATTGGTTAAGGTAGGTGTGTGCAAAATATTGTCAATTTCAACACTGGTTGATCCTGCCAGAGGCTACTGCCATCAGAGTTCGATTAAGCCATGTTAGTCGAGGGTGCTTCTTCTTCGGAAGAAGTAACCCGGCGGACGGCTCAGTAACACGTGGATAACTTGCCCTTGGGTCCGGGATAACCCCTGAGAAATTGGGGACAATACCGGATAGGGCATCGATTGCTGGAATGCACGATGTCCAAAAGCTGAGGCGCCCAAGGATAGGTCTGCGGCCGATTAGGTTGTTGTTGATGTAATGGATCAACAAGCCTGCAATCGGTACGGGTTGTGAGAGCAAGAGCCCGGAGATGGGTTCTGAGAAAAGAACCCAGGTCCTACGGGACGCATCAGGCGCGAAAACTTTACAATGTGCGAAAGCACGATAAGGGAACTCTGAGTGCCTCCTATGGAGGCTGTTCAGGTGTCTAAAAAGCACTTGAAGTAAGGGCTGGGTAAGACCGGTGCCAGCCGCCGCGGTAACACCGGCAGCCCAAGTGGTAGCCACGCTTATTGGGTCTAAAGCGTCCGTAGCCGGCCAGGTAAGTTCTTTGGGAAATTTAACCGCTCAACGGTTAAGCTTTCAGGGAATACTGCTTGGCTTGGGACCGGGAGAGGTCAGAGGTACTTCAAGGGTAGGGGTGAAATCCGTTAATCCTTGAGGGACCACCAGTAGCGAAGGCGTCTGACCAGACCGGGTCCGACGGTGAGGGACGAAGGCTAGGGTCGCGAACCGGATTAGATACCCGGGTAGTCCTAGCTGTAAACGATGCGGGCCAGGTGTTGGCATTACTGCGAGTGATGTCAGTGCCGAAGGGAAGCCGTTAAGCCCGCCATCTGGGGAGTACGGTCGCAAGGCTGAAACTTAAAGGAATTGGCGGGGGAGCACCACAACGGGTGGAGCCTGCGGTTCAATTGGATTCAACGCCGGGAAACTCACCGGAGGCGACAGCAAGATGAAGGTCAGGCTGAAGACCTTACCAGATTAGCTGAGAGGTGGCGCATGGCCGTCGACAGTTCGTGTCGTGAAACATCCTGTTAAGTCAGGCAACGGGCGAGACCCGTGCTCACAGTTGCCAGCATCTCCGCAAGGAGGATGGGAACTCTGTGAGGACTGCCGCCGCTAAGGTGGAGGAAGAAGCGGGCCACGGTAGGTCAGTATGCCCCGAATCCTCCGGGCTACACGCGTGCTACAATGGATAGTACAATGAGTATCGACCCCGAAAGGGGAAGGCAAACTCCTAAAACTATCCTTAGTTGGGATCGAGGGCTGCAACTCGCCCTCGTGAACCTGGAATCCGTAGTAATCGCATCTCAAAATGGTGCGGTGAATATGTCCCTGCTCCTTGCACACACCGCCCGTCAAGCCAGCCGAGTGGGATTTAGGTGAGGGCCTGTTTTTTGGCATGTTCGAACCTAAGTCTCGTAAGGGGGGCTAAGTCGTAACAAGGTAGCCGTAGAGGAATCTGCGGCTGGATCACCTCCTAAATTTTTATAAACCAATCAGAGCTGAAAGATTACCAAGTTAGGCTTGGGGTCTAGTTTAAATCAAACAAATAGCTGGGATAAATTTGGGGCTCGTAGATCAGTGGAAGATCGTCGCCTTTGCGAGGCGAAGGCCCTGGGTTCAAATCCCAGCGAGTCCATGTTCAAGGAATATGAATGCACCTAACGACTTGCTTGTTGTTAGGGAAGTTACAGATGGCAGTTGCTGCCAGATGAAGTTATCATACGCACTTTGCAACTCAGACATTTAATGAGCTCAGCAAGGTTATATGCTGGTGATTTATGCCATTTAGTGGATGGCTCGGCTCAAGCGCTGATGAGGGACGTGCCAAGTTGCGAAAAGCCTCGGGTAAGCACAAGGAGCTTTAGAACCGAGGATGTCCTAATGAGAACTCTTGACATTTTTATGTCGATCCGTAAGGATCGGGAACGCTCTGAATTGAAACATCTTAGTAGGAGCAGGAAGAGAAATCAATTGAGATGCCGGGAGTAACGGCGAGTGAAATCGGCACAGTTCAAACCGAATTCCTTCTCGAAAGAGAGGGAAGATGTGGGGTTGTAAGTATGACTCATATAAAGCCCGCCCTATTGAAGTTGAAGTCCGTTGGAACACGGCGCCATAGAGAGTGAAAGCCTCGTAGGCGTAAGATAGAGGGCTTGAGTCGTTACTTGAGTACCGTAGGTTGGATTTCCTGCGGGAAGCTGGGGGTTACCAACCTCCAAAACTAAACACGTCTTGAGACCGATAGCGTAATAGTACCGTGAGGGAAAGCTGAAAAGCACCCCAAGTAAGGAGGTGAAAAGAGCCTGAAATTAAATGGCGATAGAGTGATATGGCTTGAAAGTGATGACGTAGTCTGAAGGAAAATCTCGTGAGGGATGTGTACGAAGATTACAGAACAGAGTTGTATCGTACGTTCTGGAGAACGGGCCAGGGAGTATATCTCTGTGGCGAGGCTAACCTGCAAAAGGGGAGCCGTAGGGCAACCAACAGTTCGCATCCTAGGAGAGGAACGACGTATGAACTGCGTGGAGTCACTGGGATATGACCCGAAGCCGGGTGATCTAAGCGTGGGCAGGCTGAAGTTCTCCGAAAGGGGGATGGAGGGCCGAACCGGTGATGATTTGCAAATCTCTCGGATGACCTATGTTTAGTGGTAAAAGGCCAATCGAACCCGGCAATAGCTGGTTCCCCTCGAAACATGCCGTAGCATGACCCGGTCTGAGATGGATAGCGTTGTAGAGCCACCGATTGGGGGATCCGGAGTCGAAAGACTCCGCCCCCCTGTCAAACTCCGAAGGCGCTATCGTCGTAGAAGACCGGAGTCCGGGCTGGGGGGTAAGCTCCCAGTCCATGAGGGAATGAACCCTGACTGAGGTTAAGGTCCCTTAGTGTCGGCTAAGTGTTAACACTAAAGAGCGTTACAGACCACAAACAGCTGGAAGGTTAGCTTAGAAGCAGCTATCCTCTAAGGAGTGCGTAACAGCTCACCAGTCGAGGTTTGTGGCATCGAAAATGGATGGGGCTTAAGCCGACCACCGATACCTCAGGGATCTGAAAGGATATCCTGTAGAGGGGCGTTCTGCATGGGCAGAAGCATCCCTGTGAGGGGATGTGGACCGTGCAGAAACGAGAATCCTGGCGATAGTAGCAGCATAGTCGGGTGTGAATCCCGATCGCCGAAGGGGCTAGGTTTCCTTGGCAATGTTCGTCAGCCAAGGGTTAGCCGGTCCTAAGATATGTCCTAATTGGAGCATGTCAAATGGGAAGCAGGTTAATATTCCTGCGCCATTCAGCCTATGTGCTTCGAGCACACCTGACGCTTCCGGGTAGATTGAGCGGCGCTGTCGCGCCGTCCAAGCACTGAACCCTATGGAGAGCCGTAATGGCGAGAAGTAGGCGAATGTGTGATGGCGGAAGTCAATTAAGCCCGGGAGCCCGTGAAAAGGGCGGCTGAATGTCCGTACCGAGAACCGACACAGGTGCCCCTAGCTGAGAAGGCTCAGGCGTGTCGGGGAAATCCAGCTAAGGGAATTCGGCAAAATAGCCCCGTAACTTCGGGAGAAGGGGTGCCTGCCTTGTAAAAGGCAGGTCGCAGTGACAAGGGAAGGCTAACTGTCTAATAACAACGTAAGTGATCGCAAGTCCGTAAGGATGAGTACGGTCACTGACTCCTGCCCAGTGTAGGTATCTGAAAGCCCTTTACAAGGGGACGAAGGACCTATAAACGGCGGGGGTAACTCTGACCCTCTTAAGGTAGCGTAGTACCTAGCCGCTTAATTGGCGGCTTGCACGAAAGAAGGAATGAGCCTTCTACTGTCCCTAGCTGGAAACCGGCGAAATCAACATCCTGGTGAAAAGTCCAGGGACCCCCAAGGGGAAGCGAAGACCCCGTGGAGCTTTACAGCAGCCTGTCGTTGAGTTACGCCTTCGGATGTATAGCGTAGGTAGGAGGCGAAGAAGTGTTTTCGCCAGGAAACACAGAGCTGCCAATGGAACACTACCCATCCGAAGTTGTGACCCTTACTCGAAAAGAGGACACCGATAGGTGGGCTGTTTAGGTGGGGCGCCATGCCCTTGAAAAGATATCGAGGGCGCCCTAAGGTTGACTCAGGTGGGTCAGAACTCCACCGTAGAGTGCAAGAGCAAAAGTCAGCCTGACGTGACTTCGCATAGCAGGAAGTCACGAGACGAAAGTCGGGTCTAACGAACCTTTACGGCTCTTTGGTAGGGCCTAAAGACGTCAGAAAAGCTACCCCGGGGATAACGGAGTTGTCTCCAGCGAGAGTCCATATCGACCTGGAGGTTTGCTACTTCGATGTCGGCTTTCTCCATCCTGGCTGTGCATCGGCAGCCAAGGGTAAGACTGTTCGTCTATTAAAGGAGATCGTGAGCTGGGTTTAGACCGTCGTGAGACAGGTCGGTTGCTATCTATTGGGGGTGTTTTGAGGTCTGAGGGGAAGCTGCTTTTAGTACGAGAGGAACAGAGCAGCGGCGCCACTGGTGTACCGGTTGCCCGACAGGGCATTGCCGGGCAGCTACGCGCTAATGGATAAGAGCTGAAAGCATCTAAGCTCGAAGCCATCCCTAAAAAAAGGCCTTTTTAAGGACACCGTTAGAAGAACGGTTTGATAGAGTTGGGGTGTAAGAATCAAGGTGAAAACCGAGATTTTCAGCCCGCAGCTACTAACGTCCGCACTAGTAAACCTATTGCTGGGTTCAGATGAAATCTGAGTTGTGAAGTGCACTTTTTCTTTAATCTACTCTATTTTTTGATGCTTTTTATATTGTCAAATGTTTTTTCTGTAATCAAACTTTATTCCTCTTTATTATCTTAAAAGGAAAGTTTGAGCCAAGGTGGCGGAGAGGCACACGCGGCTGACTGCAGATCAGCTATACCCCGGTTCAAATCCGGGCCTTGGCTTCCTTGGCATTAATTATTTAAAGTGGAAGAAATAGTGAACCCGATTGTATTAGAGGAGTATAAAATGCAGGAGTGGCGGAACGTATGCACGGAGAGTTGGGACGCCGGTGTACGATGCTCATCTCAGTGGTGATTTGCATGTGCATGACCTTGAATATTTCGGTACACGAGGATTCTGTCAGGATTGGGACCTTCGTTACTTCTTCTATTATGTTTACAAGGGGGCGGTATATGACGGTGAGCAAGTGTCGCTCCGAACGTAAAGCCAGAAATAGCGATAGAGCCTCAGCTCATTGAAGAGGACGAGGAATTTAATACTAAGAATCCTGATTTGCCTACCTATGGCGAACTTTACGATTTAGCTTTTGAACAGCTAAAAAAGGAGTCTGTAAACATAGCTAATTTTCTAAGAAATGGTATGCCAGCCGGCAATAACTGGGAAGAACAAATTGAAAACTTGTTTCCGGACAATTATATTTAGTGGATGTAAATGGTACTCGCTATGTTTTCACCTTGACGTTCCCTTTCTGTGGACTATGCATTTTGAGCAATTACAGATTCTTCACAATATCTCCTCTAATATCCGCGCATAAGCAGGCCTTGTAATGAAAATCCCTATTAGCAGTCCAACGATGGTTACAATGGCAAAACCCTTCAATGTGCCAAGAGCCATCAAACCAAGAGCTAGCATCGCCACGATCGTGGTCGCAGCAGAAACGAAGATTATACCAAATGCAAATGAGATCCGTTTACGATACATGCTCTTAGAAGACCTACCTCCCGAAAGCACTTCATCTGTTATTATCACTAATTGATCCACACCCGTACCAATCACCGCGATTATTCCTGCAATGCTCGGCAAATCCATCTGCCATCCTATCGCCGCGGCAAAGCCCAATATCAAGATCACCTCGCTAAGAAGCGCAAAGAACATCGGTAATACTATCTTCTTCTCCCGGTACCGCAAGAAAACGACAACTGTAACGAGGATAAGCGCAAACAACCCCGCAATTGCTGCTCCTTCCTTGAATTGCGCCCCTAAATAGGCTGGAATTTCGCCTGAGCCTATTATATTTACATTTACTGGTAATACGCCCGCTTTTAAGTGTATTATCAGCTCCTTTGCCTCTTTAAATCCTTCATCGCCCAATCCCGTTTCTGCACGCAAGCTACGCTGTGGCTTCTCTTTCATTTTTATCGCAAGATCAGGTGATAAAGACGCACTATACACGACCACCTCATCAAGCAGCATTGTGAGTTCGTGATTCTCTCTATCCACGGTCGCATTGTATTCAATAGCAGCATCTCTTAATGCAACCGCGCCTTTCTCCGTTAACGTAAATGTGGCACCCCAGGGCATATCATCTTTCTCTCGCTCAGGCATTGTGCCCACGCTTCTGCTTTCTATCCCCTCGCTGCCATAAACGACATGCGCACTGATGTTCGCGATCTCATCCAATCTTTGCCCTTTCTCTATATCGCCACGTACTCCTTCTGTCTGGATTCGTATCTCAAACTTTCCCGGATTACCTACTATTCTCTTTGCCGTCCCGATGTCCACACCCGCAAGGTCAATAAGGATAAAATTCTCTCCAACCGTTCTTGGCTTAATGTCCGCTAATCCAAGTATGTTTAGCTTTGTCTCTATTATTCGTTTTGTCTCGTCTCTCGTTTCCGGAATAACACTCTCTTCAAAATAATCTTCGCCATCTGGTTTCTTCGTTATGCTACCATTAACTCCTGTTAGTAATTCGGATAATTTGGTCTTTGAGACGCTCTTCCTTATCTCATATACGGACTCTCTATCCGTCTTGTAATAATTAACTTCTGTATCCAGCTCCTTTTCAAGGAAAGTAGCAACAGTACTTTCATTAACAGATGCGTTTATCCCCACTAAGGTGCCTTCTAATCTCAACTGCAGCCATGACCCCCCCACTAAATCCAGACCATATTTTAGATTGCCGTCGATCCCCGCATCTGCAGGTGGCGGTGGATAAACATAAATGGCAACCAAAGCGGCAATGACAAGTACTATTAACGCTATTATCCTTATATCTCCCAATAGTCCTCTCTCTTCCATTTAGCTCGTCTCCCTCTATCTTACCTTATACTATCTCTCCTCTCATAATGTCAAATGATTTTATTCTTGAATCATCTCTGTCACTTCTTGCAATTCCACTAACAAATTCTGACCCTTCTTTGTAAGCTTGTAGCTCTTCCTTTTGCCCGATTCGTCACCCGTTCTTAAAAAGCCATGATCCACGAGGAAGTCAAAATATCTCTTAAAGCTTCTCCAATCCAAATTTGACTTTTGCATGATGCGTGTCTTTTTCACTCCTTCCTCCTCGGATATCACCTTCAGTATATCACACAGGATATCCCATCGACTTCTCTGTTTTGCATTGCTCACCATTTTTCCCCTCTCTTTTTACTTTCACTTAGCTTATCTTAGTATAATCTTAATCAAAGCACCATAAAAGGCTTTACGTATAACGGCTACCTATAGCCCGGAAATACATGTGCCACCTCTGGAGCTGAACAAATATCAAAAGAAAAGGTTCACTTCAGCATCTTCTCCACGTCCTCTAATCGCCCCATCAAGGCTATACCTTTTTCTGTAAGGTCGTAACTTATCCCTCCTCTAGAATCTTCATGTTCTCCTATAAAACCCTGGTCCTGGAGAAAGCCAAAATGCCTTTGGAAGTTTCTCCAATCCAGATATGCATTCTGCATAATTCGTGTCTTCTTCGCTCTACCTTCTCCTACCTCTATTACCTTTAATATATCCAAGATAATTTCCCATCTGCTTCTCGGCTCTATTCTTACCATCTTCTTCTCTCCTTCTGCACTATCCATTCATCGCTGCCATATGCATTCATTAGTATCATGTATGGATACTCCTATTCTGTAAGTATAAAAACCTTTACATTTTCGGATTTCCATTCGGAAGCATCTTTTCCTAAATAAAAGGTTCATCGCAGCATCGTCTGAACTGCATTTAATCGACCCATCAAGTCTATACCTTTCTCTGTAAGATTATAACTTGTCCCTTCTTTTGGATCATTGCGCTCACTTATAAATTCGTTCTCCTGTAAAAAGCCAAAATGCCTCTGAAAATTCCGCCAGTCCAAGTATGCATACTGCATAATTCGCGTCTTCTTCGCTCTACCCTCGCCTTCAGATGTTACCTTTAATATGTCCAAGATGATTTCCCATCTGCTTCTTGATTCAGGTCCTCTCATTTTTTCACCTTTTTTTCGCTCACCTTTTTATCTATGCCCTACCCCTTTGTAGGAACTATATGTAACTATATTATGCAGGGGTGTATATAAACCTCAATGCCTTTTGACAATATTGCTAACTTCGAGCAATGTTTCGTGCTCTCTGCTATGTACCCCACATTCCGCACATTCTGATATAAACTATCTACAAATTTTAATTTAAGGGAAATAGTGAAGTGGTGAATGATAACTTTAAATAGGTGCCTTTTCTTATCGAAGCAGGTGAGTGTTAATGTATCCAAATACGCAAGCGCACGCAGGAGAGACAGCAAGTTTAGCCGAATATAGCAGTAAAAACATGGGCCACCTTGGCATTGTAGCTACGGTATGCAGAGAAATCGGCTTGGCTGACGAGATTGACCGAATCGTGGGCGTAGATCCACGCCAAAAAGTGACCTGTGGAGAAGCAGTTGTCGCCATGGTCTTGAATGCTCTTGGGTTTGTAGATCGACCACTCTACTTATTTCCAGAGTTCATGGCAACAAAGCCCGTAGAGTTACTAATAGGCGAAGGGCTAAAAGTAGAGTGGTTCAATGACGATGTCCTAGGGCGGACTTTAGATAAACTATACAGGGCAGGCCCTGAGGCGATATACATGCAGATTACTTCCAAAGCGTACGGCAAGTATTCAGGACGCTTCTTTCACAACGATACCACTTCAATAAACCTTCAAGGCGAGTATAAGCAGGAAGAAGGCGATCTGGATGCTGTACCAATAGAGATAACGCATGGCTTCTCAAAGGACGGTAGGCCCGATTTGAAGCAGTTCGTCATCTCGCTGGTCATGTCTGATAGCCTACCTGTCTTTATAAAGGCTTTAAGCGGAAATACTTCCGACAAAACCCATTTCAGAGAGATAGTTAAGGAGTACGGGAAGTCATTGCAGGAGATGTGGGGCAAAGACAAAATATGGGTATGGGACAGCGCGGGATACACAGAGCAGACTATAAAAGAAATTTCTGGGAGCTACAAATGGATATCACGAGTACCGGAAACGATAACCGATGCAAAAGAAGTGCTGGAAAGCATGGACACGGAAAAGATGCACAGCACCACTCTCAATGGTTACCACATCTTCAGCACCGCGGCGGAATATGGTGGCGTAAAACAGCGATGGGTTGTGGTATTCTCAGAGAAAGCGTTTGCGAGGGAGACGAAAACGCAGAAAAAGAAGATAGGAAGGGAGAAAGAACAGGTGGAGAAGGCAGTATGGCATTTCTCCAATCAAGAATTCCACAGCAAGGGAAACGCACTGAATGCGGCACAGGAGATGGAAAAAGCATGGAAGTATCACAAAATAAGCGCAACGGAGGTCAAGACGAGGCGGAAGAAAAAAGGCGGAGGACGGGGGAAACCACGAAAAGACGAGCCAACTCAGACGTTATACTGTATAAAAGTAGCGTTTGAGGAGGATAAAGCAGCAATAGAGAAGGAAACGCTGAAGAAGGGGAAGTTTATCGTAGCTACAAACGTACTGGATAGAGAGAAGCTGAGTGACGAAGAAGCGCTTAAAGCATACAAGGACCAGCAGCATGCCGAGAGAGGGTTCAGATTCCTTAAAGACCCATTATTCTTCGCCCATAGCCTGTTCCTGAAAAATGAAAGCAGGATAGTTGCGATGGTGATGATAATGGGGCTTGCACTTATGATCTATGGTATAGCGGAGAGGAAGTTGCGAGAAGCGCTGGAGAAGGGGAGTGAGTCGATTCCGGATCAAAAGAACAAACCGACGAAGAAACCGACGATAAGGCGAGTATTTCAG
>Ga0255375_10099_pt1 | contig 14818 bp, 9 predicted proteins | sample ANMaggSeSYBR01H3_FD_182090 | JGI IMG/M metagenome (GOLD analysis project Ga0255375, IMG submission 182090) | Sediment cell enrichment communities from methane seep in Santa Monica Basin, California, United Staets - ANME aggregate JGI... | ecosystem: Environmental > Aquatic > Marine > Cold seeps >... | reverse complement strand
TACCACCATTTTTGTGACTCACGATCAGGTAGAGGCTATGACCATGTCTGATAAAATTGCCTTATTACAGTTAGGTGAGCTTCAGCAATATAGTTCATCTGATGAGCTATATAATCAACCAGTGAATTTGTTTGTGGCCGGTTTTATAGGAAGCCCCCCCATGAACTTTATTGATGTTTTCCTGGAACAAGCAGAGGAAAAACTTCTTTTGAAGAGTGAAGATATTGCTATTGAAATTCCCTCAAAGATTGGTAAGCTTATTCAATCTCGTTCTCAAGATGATGAAATAGTATTGGGTATTAGGCCTGAGGATATAAAAATTGACCACAAAAAAGGGGAAGAAGCGGAAGTTTATGTGGTTGAACCCATGGGAATGCAAGTTTTGGTAACTGTTAAACTTAGGAATTTACAGATTAGGATTCTTACTACTCCCCCATTTACAAAAGAGATAGTCGAAAAGGTTAAATTACACTTTAATGCAGATAAGATTCATCTTTTTGATAAAAATACAGAAAAATCCTTGTTGTTAAATTAAATATTACTTGCCTTTATAAATAATTTTTCTCATTGAAAGGGTAAAAAAGGAGACACCAAGAGCAATAAGCGCATTTCAGGCTTTACAAGTTTTTACGAATGACGCCTTATAAAATTAAGAGGAGGTGATAGAAAGTAAAATCAGTTCAGCTAATGTATTGAGTAAATTTTTAAAAATTTAAAAGGAGGAAGCATTAATGAAAGCTTCAAGAAGTTTATTAAGTATTATATTAATAATAATTCTGGTTATGTCTTTTACGGTAATGGCTTTAGCTCAGGATTTGGAGATTATTCCTATTAAGGTCCGTTCCTATGCAACACCTCCAATGGAAAACTGGCGTGGCCTTAATTTCTTAGTAGCTGAAAAAGATCTCAATGCTGATTTAGAGGCGATGGGTGATCCCCGTCGTGTAAAAGTAGAAGTTATACAGAACAGAATGGATTGGGGACCGTATGTAACCGAGTTTGTGCTTGCCTACGGTGCTGGTGAGGCGCCCGATATATGGTTAACTGGCCATGAACATATTGGTACTCAATCTGATGCAGGTCGGATTATTCCTTTAGGTGGAATGATAGAAGAGTTCCCCATATTCAACCTTGTCTTTGATAATCTGTGGGTTTGCACTATGTACAAGGGTATGATCTGGGGTGTTCCTCAGGATGCTGAGGCTCGACCACTATATTGGAATAAATTATTATTAAAACAAGTTGGCTGGTCGAATGGGGAAATTGCGGCATTACCCGGGAAAATCGAAAAAGGCGAGTTCACCCTTTATGACATGTTAGAGACAGCCAAACAGGCGGTAGATAAGGGAGTTGTTAAGCCAGGTAACGGCTTCTGGACTCGTCCTAGTAACGGCCCTGACTTTACTGCTTTCTACTACGCCTTTGGTGGAAAGACCATCGATTCTGCGACCGGCAAGATGGTTTTAGATAAGACAGCTGGCTTGAAATATTATAAGTTCTTCTATGACGCTGTTCAAGAATATGGGTCAATGGGCGGTCTTGGTTTAGATTGGTCCGAAGCGTGGCATCCTGGAGTCTCTGGTGGCAAGGTACTATTCTGGGTTGGCGGGACATGGCAATGGGCCGAGTGGGCGGAGCTCTACCTCAAAGACCTCGGTGGCGAGGCATATGCGTGGGAGAACTTTGGCTTTGGTTTGATCCCGGCTGCAGAGAAGGGCGGCAAACCCAATTCCCTTACACATCCACTGGCTTATCTTGTCAGTTCCCAGTGCAAACATCCGGACTTGGCGATAGCTCTGATTGCCAAGGTCACCAACTATGGACCCAATACCCGTCATGCAATCGCCAGCACCCATCTGGGAATCCTTAAAGGTCAGGCAGAATATAAGTTCTACAAGGGATCTCGTTTGCTGAGTGAAGCGCTTTACATGTTGGATTACACCACCTTCTTACCCAATAATCCTAACTGGGGCCCCTATTCCTCAATCACTTATGAAGCTCTGGCAGCGGTGGTAAGTGGTGATTTTACACCCGAAGAGGCAATGGACTTTGTGATAGAAGGACTTCAACGCGAATTAGGTGATAAGGTAATCATTAAATGAGGAAAAATTTCCAACCGGAGAGGGAACAGAGTTCCCTCTCCGGTTTTTTAACCACGAAATCATTTTTTTCTCAATTAAAGAGCTGGTTATTGCCATATGCTTTTCTTTCCCCTAGTCTTGTAGTGGTAACCCTATTCTTTTTTATTCCCTTAATTATGGTTTTTATTTTAAGTTTCACAAATTTAGATATGACGAATTTTGGAATTCTTAAATGGTGGCAGCCGGCAAACTGGACCTTAGATAACTATGTGAAGATCTTTACTAATAGGTTTTTTCCTAAGATTCTAAATAATACTCTCATATATGTGAGTATGACCTTAATTTTTTTCAATGTGGGAATGGCTTTGGTTATTGCCTTAATTACTACTAACATCAACCGGAGGATTGGTTTTGCCTCCCGCTTAATATGGCTTATGTGCCGTCTTACTCCGGTGGTCGTCTATATTATGATGTGGAAGGCTTTAGCTGGGCCTAGTCCTATGGGGGTTATAAACAAGCATATTCTTGGTCCCCTGGGCATAGGTGCAGGGGAATACTTACTTAATGCCAATCCCTGGCTTTTTGTTATTTTAGTAAATGGTTTTATTGGAGCCTCATTCGGGATGATAATTTTTTCATCCGCCATCGAGGCTATACCCAAGGACTATATGATAGCTTCTAAAGTAGATGGAGCTTCAACCTGGCAGACCATTCGTTATGTTACTATTCCTATGATCAAATGGCCCCTGCTTTTTGTTACCACCTATCAAACACTATCACTCTTGACCTCTTTTGAACAGATTATGCTTCTTACAGATGGAGGTCCAGGGCTTTATAAAACCGAAGTATGGTCTTTAACTGCCTATCACCGTGCTTTTACCAGCTATTTCGGGAATACTCAGTGGGGTTATGGTTCAGCCTGGGCGGTTATTCTGGTAATTATCGGGGTAATAATGGCAATTTTATACTTGCGTGTATTTAGGTTCGGCGAATTGATGCAAGAACCGAAGATCGATCAACTATAAGAGATATGTAGGAGAATGATAATAAAATGATATTAAATAAATTTCGGTCAAAGTTGAAATCAACTTTTGTCTATCTGGTTTTAATTGCATTTAGTATGCCTATCTTCCTGGGTTTTTGGTGGTTGATTAATACTACTTTTTCCACCAGAACAGAGGGACTAAAGTCATTGGGATGGACCTTGGACAATTGGAGTTTCTTGTGGAAATCACCTTTTGGTCTTAACTTTCCGAGTATATGGTTGGTGACTCTCAATACCTTTATCCTTGCTATGATTATGACCATTATTGTAGTTTTTGTTTCGTCAATGTCTGCTTATGCTTTATCACGTATGAAATTTGCAGGAAGGAAGGGGTTTCTCTCCGCAACTTTAATATTACATGCCTTCCCGAGCGTGACTCTATTGATTCCAATTTATTTTATATTAAGTTGGATAACGAAGGTCCCTATTATCGGAAAAGGTCTCCCTTTTATCGGTGGTTTTGGTTTTAACACTATTGGTGGAGTAGCCTTAGTGATGGTAGCTTTTCAGCTTCCCTTTGGTATATGGATAATGAAAGGCTTTTTTGATAATATTTCCTGGGATATGGAGCGCTCTGCTTTGATTGATGGTGCTTCCCGCTTCCAAGTTTGGTGGAAAATTTTAATGCCTAATATTAAACCGGGTATTGCTGCATTATCTATTTTTGCTTTTATTTCTGCTTGGAATGCCTATCTTATTCCATTTACTTTCACTATAGGACGTGCTGGAAAGTCAACAGTTTTATCTGTTTACTTAGAAAATTTTATGAGTGACTCTGTAATGACCAATTGGAATATGGTAGCAGCGGTTGGGTTATTTCAACTTATTCCGGTATTAATCTTTTTCTTGTTTACTCAAGAAGCCTTGCTCAATATTTATGGTGGAGGAGCAAAAGGTGGAGCATAATAAAATGAGACTTAAAACGAGATTATCGCAGAATATTTTCTATTATTGTCAATTTTTAGCATTAGTTTTAATTATTTTTAAATAATTTATAATAGTACTTGTATATGAATTTGATTGTGCTATAATGTGAAATAATTAGTAAAAATATATTCGGTTTGTTGTTGGAGCTATGTATATAAAAGGGATTGGAATAAATATAGATTCCCCTACAATAGATGGAGATTTAGATTTATTTGAAAAGGCTTTAGGTGATTTTCAGGATATAGGCTTTGATTATGTAGAGATACCTGTACATGGAGTCGATGCTATATTTAAAGGGAGACTTAATTGGCTGCAGACTAGGGTAATTGCAGACATCCTGAAGAAATTTAAGTTAAAATACACTGTTCATGGTCCCAATTTATTAAATCTAATGGATCCCAGCAATTTTCAGTTACAAAAGGATATCTTTAAGTCGGGAATTGAGTTTACTAATGCAATAGGCGCAGAAATTTTTGTATATCATAGTGGAAAGATTCCTTTACAGGCACAAGGAGAAATTAAAGGTGAAGGTATCAGGCAAAATAGTTTTTTAAAAGTACCTTCTCAAAAAAAAATTGATAGACTAAAAAAAATAGAAATAGAAACCTTACAAGAATTAGCTACTTTTGCTAAAGGTTTAGGAGTAACCATTGCTATTGAAAATATCTCTCCGGATGTAGAAGAAGAGTCTATCTGGGAATTATCAAAACGATTTAATAATGATAAAATGCTTCCTTCCTCAGTTCTTACTCCAAAAACACCAAAGCCCACTTTCTTACGAGAAATTAGTAAATATAATTATGGCACGAAGATCGAAGAATTAGTTGAACAAGTTAAAAAGATTGACCGCGAGAATGTAGGAATTACATTCGATTTTGGCCACGCTTATCTGGCTTCTAAATATTATCGCTTCAAATTTTTGGATTCTATAAAATTAGCCCTACCGTATATAAAACATGTGCATATTCACGATTGTTTCGGTAAACCTAAACTGTCATATGAAGAACAGGACATTAATCTGATTCAGTTTGGTATTGGCGATTTACATATGCCTGTGGGTTGGGGGGCGATTCCTTATAATAAAATATTCCGTATTCTAAAGAATTATCAAGGAGTATTAAATTTGGAATTAAAACCCCGCTACAAAAAATTTTATAAATATAGTTTGTAAAGAGTTAAAGAACTCACAGAAAGTACCAGCAATAACCACAAATTAGAGAAAATCTCTCCGTTCTCCAAGCAACATTATTAAAAAGATAGATCAATATTACAGTTAAAATAATTTCCTCTTAAATGAAGCCAATGTATTTAAAGGTTGTACCCCATTTTAAAAACCCAATTGTTTTATAATAGCAATTAAAAATAAATTTAGTATAATGGGAGTAGAAAGATGTAATAAGATAGGAGCTATTTATGGTAATTAAATATAATATTGGGAAAAATGAATATCGAAATTGGATAGTAGAAGAAACCGATTTTCAAACAGCGTATTTAGGAAAATATGAAACAATCTTCACCCTTAGTAATGGTTATATGGGAGTAAGAGCAGCAACAGAAGAAACTTATCAAGAAGAAACAAGAGGATGTTATATCGCTGGTCTGTTCGATAAATTCCCTGGAGAAGTGACAGAATTAGCTAATATTCCTGACTGGCTGAATATTGAAATAAAATTGGATGGTGAAAAATTTGATTTAAAAACCGGGAAGATTCTATCATATCAAAGACAAATTAATATTAAAGATGGGCAACTTACCAGGAATATTGAATGGGAAAGTCCAACCGGTAAAAAAACTAGATTAACCTTTGAAAGATTTGTTTCTCTTAAAAATCTACATTTTGCTGCTCTTAAAGTGAGGATTTTTCCTCTCAATTATTCTGGATCCATTGAAATTTGTTCAGGAATTAATGGTCAGACTACCAATAGTGGCGTGCAGCATTTTAAAGAAGGAAAATTACGATTTTCTTCTGAAGGGATTATCTCAATGACTTCCAGGACTCAGGAATCGGATATCGGTCTTGTTATTGCTACAAAACACCGTTTCTATTTGAATGGCAAGATATTAGAAGTAAAAGAGGGAGTAGGAAGTCAACGAAGAAAGATTTTTTTATCTTCCCGATATAAAGTTAAACAGAATGAAGAAATGAGTTTCGTAAAAATGGTTACAATTAATTCAACTAATGATCCTGATTTTAAGGGGAAAGAAAAGGTTTCAGATAAAGAAATTGAAAAAACAGCGGTAGATAACTTAAAAAAACTTATAAAACTTGGTTATGATAAACTTTTTGAAGCCCACAAAAAAAAATGGAATCAACTCTGGGAACAAATTGATATTGTTCTTGATGGACCGGATTTCGACCAATTAGCCATTCGTTTTTCCCAATTTCATATCTATCAGATGACTCCCGTTCATGATGAGAGGTTAAGTATTGCGGCAAAAGGACTTTCCGGCGAGGGCTACAAAGGTCATGTATTCTGGGATATGGAAATCTTTATTCTTCCTTTCTTTATTTATACTTTTCCGAAGATTGCCAGAAGATTACTCTTTTATCGTTATCGCTTTTTAGGTGGAGCAAGGGAAAAAGCTAAGGAAAATGGTTTTGAAGGCGCTATGTATCCCTGGGAATGTGCCGACACAGGAGGCGAAGTTACTCCTAAATGGGGTGGGGTAGATTTTAAAACAGGTAAACCTCAAAGGATATGGACTGGTGAGTTAGAGCAACATATAACTTGTGATATAGTATACAGTATCTGGCATTATTTCCAGGCAACCCGTGATTACGATTTTATGTATAAATATGGGTTAGAAATTATGTTAGAAACTTCTCGTTTCTGGGCGAGCAGATTAGAGTATAATTCGAAAAAAAATCAGTATGAAATAAATAATGTAACCGGGCCGGACGAATATAGTGAACATATAAATAATAATACCTTCACAAACTATATGGTAAGGTGGCAGCTTAATCAAACTATACAATTTTCTGAATGGGTTAAGATGAAGCAATCAAAAGTATGGAAGAAAGTTACTTCTAAAATCAAACTTACTTTGAATGAATTGAGTGATTGGAAAGAAAAGGCAGATAAGATATATATTGGTATAGATAACGCTTCAGGTTTTATCCATCAGTATGAAGGTTTTACAGATAAAAGGGAAGTCAATCTTTTAAAATATAAAGGAAAAGTGGGAGCAATTACCAAGGATTATAACTGGGAAGAAATAACCCAGATGCAAGTATTAAAACAATCAGATATTATTATGCTCCTATATCTTTTAGGTGATGATTTTTCCCAAGAAACTAAACGTCTTAACTGGGATTATTATGAACCAAAAACTCTTCATGATTCCTCATTAAGTCCGAGTATACATGCTATTGTGGCCTTAGATATAGAAGATGTTGAAAAGGGATATGAGTATTTTGAAAGATCAATACGGATTGATTTAGGGGATAATTTAAAAAGTTCTTGGGATGGACTTCATGCAGCCTCACTTGGCGGGAACTGGCAGGCGGTAGTAAATGGTTTTGGAGGAGTTCGAATTTCAAGTGATGGAAAATTGAGAATCAATCCTCATCTACCGGAAAAATGGAAAAGGTTAAGATTCAAAATTAAATGGCATAATGAAGAGTATTGTGTTGATATTACTAGAAATACAATTATCTTAAAAGCGCTTTCTTCTATGAGGCAGCCATTATCATTTGTAATTTTTAGTAAAGAGTATCTTCTACATCATAAACAGGTATTGAAAGTTACATATTAAGGAAGGAATACATAAAAGAATGAGAAGAAAATTAAAAGCGGTTATCTTTGACCTTGACGGAGTAATTACCGATACTTCCGAATATCATTATCAGGCTTGGAAGCGATTGGCTAATGAAGAAGGGATTACTTTTAACAGAGCTGATAATGATAAATTAAGAGGTGTTTCTCGGAATGAATGCCTAAAAATATTATTAAAGGGAAAACAAGTTTCAGCTGGGCAATTTCAGGAGATGATGGATAGAAAAAATAGATATTATGTAGAACTATTAAGACAGATGACTTCTGAAAATATTCTATCCGGGGCAAAGGAAATAGTCTTAGAACTCAAAAAACGAGGGATAAAAACAGCAATTGCTTCAGTTAGTAAAAATACGAGAACAGTCTTACAGGGAACAGAAATAGAGGATCTATTCGATGTCATTGCAGATGGACATAGTGTAAAAAATACTAAGCCCGCTCCAGATATATTCTTATTTGCGGCGAAAGAATTAGAAGTAAAACCGGAAGATTGTATAGTGGTAGAAGATGCTGAAGCAGGAATTGATGCTGCTTTGGCAGGTAATATGCTGCCTATCGGTATTGGTCCGGAGGAAAGAGTAGGAAAAGCTCAATATCGCTTTAAAAAAACTGGAGATATTACACTAACTAAATTATTAAAAATTATGAATTTTTAAATAAGTAATAAATAAGCCTAAATTAAACTTGCAAATATTTTATCCCCTTTTCTGTTTTTAGCTAAATTTCCCACCAGAAAGACCAATGATTCAAATTAATTTTTCAGATAATAACTAATTAATTTAAATAATGTTAATAAATAAAATTTTTTCTAAAAATATTTTTCAAATGGATTATTTAGGAGTATAATTATTTTATGTCAAAAAGAGGTGAATGATGAAAATTAAAAAATATGATACTTTTATTATGGGACATATTTCTAAAGATGAAAATGTCTTCCAGGGAAAAACAGTCAATGAAACCGGGGGAGCAGTTGTTTATTCATCCTGCAGTTCTTATGCTATTGGTCATAAAACTGGCATATTAACTAAATTGTCTTTTAAGGATGAAAAACATCTGGAAATATTTTCTATCCTTAAAGAGAATATCATTACCTTTGATTCAAAAAATACAACTTCTATAAGAAATATTTATCATACTGAAGACAAAGAAAGAAGAACTTGTACCGCGCTCTCTATTGCTGACCCATTTGGAATAAGTGATATTCCTGGTAATATCGATTCCCAAATATATCATTTTGCCGGCCTTATTTGTGGAGAGTTTGATAGTAAAATGATAAAGTTTCTGCATAGCAAAGGAAAAATTGCCCTGGATGTCCAAGGATTTTTAAGGACTGTGGGGGAAAATAAAGAGATGGTCTTTAAAGATTGGAAAGAAAAGAAAGAATACCTTCCTTATATTGATTATCTAAAGACTGATGCAGCTGAAGCTGAAATAATGACCGGGGTAAAAGATAGGAAAATGGCAGCAGAAATGCTCTTTAGGTGGGGAGCAAAGGAGATTATGATTACTCACAATGAAGAAGTTTTAATTTATAATGGGAAAAAATATTATACCTGTCCTTTAAAACCGAGAAATCTTTCAGGTAGAACCGGGCGGGGTGATACTTGTTTTAGTGCATATATCACCGAAAGGTTAAATAAAGATATTGAGGATGCCTTACTTTTTGCGAGTGCATTAGTTTCGCTAAAGATGGAAAGTCCTGGTCCTTTTAAAGGAACCAGGAATGAAGTTGAAGAATATATAAAAAAGTTTTATTAAGTATAGTAATTTGATAAAAAAAAGAAAGGGTAAAGAATGAAACATGCTGAATTTAAATTCAAAACTTTTGATGGATTAAAACTCTTCGGTCAATGCTGGCAACCGGAAGACCGGCCTCGGGCAGTGGTTTGCTTGGTTCATGGTATAGGTGAACATAGTGGACGCTATGTTCATGTAGCTGATAGTTTAACTCAAGCAGGTTATACTTTAATTTCTTTTGATTTACGCGGGCATGGTAAATCTGAAGGTCCACGTGGACACATCCCTTCCTATGAGGGTATAATGCAAGATATTTCTTCTTTATTGGAAGTTATAAATAAAAAATTTCCTCAATTGCCCTTTTTTCTTTATGGTCATAGCTTGGGAGGTAATTTAGTTCTCAATTATGTTCTTCGTTGTCAGCCACACCTTAAGGGAGTAATTGCTACTGCCCCCTGGCTCCATTTAGCTTTTGAGCCCCCTGCTTTTAAAATTGCTTTAGGAAAAATGACCAATTGCATCTGGCCTTCATTTTCCCAGAAAAGCGGTTTAGATACCAAGGTCCTATCTCATGACTTAGAAGTGGTCCACACTTACGAAAATGACCCTATGGTTCATGACCGTATTTCAGCCCGAATGTTTATCAGTTTCTATCAAGCAGGACAATGGGCACTAGAGCATGCCTCAGAATTTTCTCTTCCTCTTCTGCTTATGCAGGGAGGAGCCGATAAAATAATATCTGTTGAAGCAGGCCGCGAATTTGCCGGCAAGATAAAGGAAAATTGTACTTTAAAAATTTGGGATAGTCTTTATCACGAAATTCATAATGAACCGGAAAAAGAAGAAGTCTTCAAATTTTTAATAGACTGGCTTGATAAAAGAGTTTAGACTTAAATTTGTTACACAGGATTACCTTCTGAATTTAAATTCAAGATTTTTGATGGATTGCAGCTTTTCGGTCAAAGCTTGAAGTCAGAAAGTTAGCTAAAAGCAACGATCTGTTTATTAATCTGATGGGTAGAATACCACGGGCTTAACCGTGGTATTTCCACGAATAGGATTTTTAAATAAAATCGGAAATGGCAGTAGACTAATTCCTAATTTTAGGATTTGGGGAAGTTGATTTAACCTGTTAGTGTAAACTTTAGTGGGGTAGTTAGAAGAAAAAATTCGACCTTTCAAAATTGACTTTGTAAGTTCGTGGTAATATAATTAAAACTTAGTAAAAGATCAGTTTATTTTTTAAATAAGCTTATTCCTTACGGCTAGGTTTTAAACTCTTTTTTGGGAATTTAAAACCTTAAAGGAGGTGGTATTTTGGAAAAACAGCCTATAATAGAAAGACTCATAGAACTTGATACTAAGGCAGCCGAGATGAATGAAAGAAGGAAAAAGCAGCTAGTAGACCTGGAGAGCCAATATAAAGAAGAAGAACAAAAAATGCTCAGAGATTATATGTACCAAACAAAAGATGAAGCCAAGAAAATTACACAAAAAATACTACAAGAAGGACAACAAGAAGTCAGTAAGATAAAGATGGATACAAAAGCAGAGCGCTCCATATCCCAGGAAATATTATCAAAAAAGCCTTTCATTATCCATATACCAAAGGGAAGCTGAAAAGCTACCATCACTAAGGCTACTCCACCAATAGTGTTAAAACCAAAACCACCGATAAAAGGGAGACCTTTTCCGATAATAGGGACCTTCGTTATCCAACTTAATATAAAATAAATTGGAATCAATAGAGTCACGCTCGGGAAGGCATGTAATATTAAAGTTGCGGAGAGAAACCCCTTCCTTCCTGCAAATTTCATACGTGATAAAGCATAAGCAGACATTGACGAAACAAAAACTACAATAATGGTCATAATCATAGCAAGGATAAAGGTATTGAGAGTCACCAACCATATACTCGGAAAGTTAAGACCAAAAGGTGATTTCCACAAGAAACTCCAATTGTCCAAGGTCCATCCCAATGACTTTAGTCCCTCTGTTCTGGTGGAAAAAGTAGTATTAATCAACCACCAAAAACCCAGGAAGATAGGCATACTAAATGCAATTAAAACCAGATAGACAAAAGTTGATTTCAACTTTGACCGAAATTTATTTAATATCATTTTATTATCATTCTCCTACATATCTCTTATAGTTGATCGATCTTCGGTTCTTGCATCAATTCGCCGAACCTAAATACACGCAAGTATAAAATTGCCATTATTACCCCGATAATTACCAGAATAACCGCCCAGGCTGAACCATAACCCCACTGAGTATTCCCGAAATAGCTGGTAAAAGCACGGTGATAGGCAGTTAAAGACCATACTTCGGTTTTATAAAGCCCTGGACCTCCATCTGTAAGAAGCATAATCTGTTCAAAAGAGGTCAAGAGTGATAGTGTTTGATAGGTGGTAACAAAAAGCAGGGGCCATTTGATCATAGGAATAGTAACATAACGAATGGTCTGCCAGGTTGAAGCTCCATCTACTTTAGAAGCTATCATATAGTCCTTGGGTATAGCCTCGATGGCGGATGAAAAAATTATCATCCCGAATGAGGCTCCAATAAAACCATTTACTAAAATAACAAAAAGCCAGGGATTGGCATTAAGTAAGTATTCCCCTGCACCTATGCCCAGGGGACCAAGAATATGCTTGTTTATAACCCCCATAGGACTAGGCCCAGCTAAAGCCTTCCACATCATAATATAGACGACCACCGGAGTAAGACGGCACATAAGCCATATTAAGCGGGAGGCAAAACCAATCCTCCGGTTGATGTTAGTAGTAATTAAGGCAATAACCAAAGCCATTCCCACATTGAAAAAAATTAAGGTCATACTCACATATATGAGAGTATTATTTAGAATCTTAGGAAAAAACCTATTAGTAAAGATCTTCACATAGTTATCTAAGGTCCAGTTTGCCGGCTGCCACCATTTAAGAATTCCAAAATTCGTCATATCTAAATTTGTGAAACTTAAAATAAAAACCATAATTAAGGGAATAAAAAAGAATAGGGTTACCACTACAAGACTAGGGGAAAGAAAAGCATATGGCAATAACCAGCTCTTTAATTGAGAAAAAAATGATTTCGTGGTTAAAAAACCGGAGAGGGAACTCTGTTCCCTCTCCGGTTGGAAATTTTTCCTCATTTAATGATTACCTTATCACCTAATTCGCGTTGAAGTCCTTCTATCACAAAGTCCATTGCCTCTTCGGGTGTAAAATCACCACTTACCACCGCTGCCAGAGCTTCATAAGTGATTGAGGAATAGGGGCCCCAGTTAGGATTATTGGGTAAGAAGGTGGTGTAATCCAACATGTAAAGCGCTTCACTCAGCAAACGAGATCCCTTGTAGAACTTATATTCTGCCTGACCTTTAAGGATTCCCAGATGGGTGCTGGCGATTGCATGACGGGTATTGGGTCCATAGTTGGTGACCTTGGCAATCAGAGCTATCGCCAAGTCCGGATGTTTGCACTGGGAACTGACAAGATAAGCCAGTGGATGTGTAAGGGAATTGGGTTTGCCGCCCTTCTCTGCAGCCGGGATCAAACCAAAGCCAAAGTTCTCCCACGCATATGCCTCGCCACCGAGGTCTTTGAGGTAGAGCTCCGCCCACTCGGCCCATTGCCATGTCCCGCCAACCCAGAATAGTACCTTGCCACCAGAGACTCCAGGATGCCACGCTTCGGACCAATCTAAACCAAGACCGCCCATTGACCCATATTCTTGAACAGCGTCATAGAAGAACTTATAATATTTCAAGCCAGCTGTCTTATCTAAAACCATCTTGCCGGTCGCAGAATCGATGGTCTTTCCACCAAAGGCGTAGTAGAAAGCAGTAAAGTCAGGGCCGTTACTAGGACGAGTCCAGAAGCCGTTACCTGGCTTAACAACTCCCTTATCTACCGCCTGTTTGGCTGTCTCTAACATGTCATAAAGGGTGAACTCGCCTTTTTCGATTTTCCCGGGTAATGCCGCAATTTCCCCATTCGACCAGCCAACTTGTTTTAATAATAATTTATTCCAATATAGTGGTCGAGCCTCAGCATCCTGAGGAACACCCCAGATCATACCCTTGTACATAGTGCAAACCCACAGATTATCAAAGACAAGGTTGAATATGGGGAACTCTTCTATCATTCCACCTAAAGGAATAATCCGACCTGCATCAGATTGAGTACCAATATGTTCATGGCCAGTTAACCATATATCGGGCGCCTCACCAGCACCGTAGGCAAGCACAAACTCGGTTACATACGGTCCCCAATCCATTCTGTTCTGTATAACTTCTACTTTTACACGACGGGGATCACCCATCGCCTCTAAATCAGCATTGAGATCTTTTTCAGCTACTAAGAAATTAAGGCCACGCCAGTTTTCCATTGGAGGTGTTGCATAGGAACGGACCTTAATAGGAATAATCTCCAAATCCTGAGCTAAAGCCATTACCGTAAAAGACATAACCAGAATTATTATTAATATAATACTTAATAAACTTCTTGAAGCTTTCATTAATGCTTCCTCCTTTTAAATTTTTAAAAATTTACTCAATACATTAGCTGAACTGATTTTACTTTCTATCACCTCCTCTTAATTTTATAAGGCGTCATTCGTAAAAACTTGTAAAGCCTGAAATGCGCTTATTGCTCTTGGTGTCTCCTTTTTTACCCTTTCAATGAGAAAAATTATTTATAAAGGCAAGTAATATTTAATTTAACAACAAGGATTTTTCTGTATTTTTATCAAAAAGATGAATCTTATCTGCATTAAAGTGTAATTTAACCTTTTCGCCTATCTCTTTTGTAAATGGGGGAGTAGTAAGAATCCTAATCTGTAAATTCCTAAGTTTAACAGTTACCAAAACTTGCATTCCCATGGGTTCAACCACATAAACTTCCGCTTCTTCCCCTTTTTTGTGGTCAATTTTTATATCCTCAGGCCTAATACCCAATACTATTTCATCATCTTGAGAACGAGATTGAATAAGCTTACCAATCTTTGAGGGAATTTCAATAGCAATATCTTCACTCTTCAAAAGAAGTTTTTCCTCTGCTTGTTCCAGGAAAACATCAATAAAGTTCATGGGGGGGCTTCCTATAAAACCGGCCACAAACAAATTCACTGGTTGATTATATAGCTCATCAGATGAACTATATTGCTGAAGCTCACCTAACTGTAATAAGGCAATTTTATCAGACATGGTCATAGCCTCTACCTGATCGTGAGTCACAAAAATGGTGGTA
>Ga0255375_10098_pt1 | contig 14858 bp, 9 predicted proteins | sample ANMaggSeSYBR01H3_FD_182090 | JGI IMG/M metagenome (GOLD analysis project Ga0255375, IMG submission 182090) | Sediment cell enrichment communities from methane seep in Santa Monica Basin, California, United Staets - ANME aggregate JGI... | ecosystem: Environmental > Aquatic > Marine > Cold seeps >... | reverse complement strand
ATTCTGGCTTCTGTTTTATCAGCAACTATCTTGTCGCAAAACCCACCAGTAGCTGTAAACGATACGGTTACTCTTACGTTTGGAGAGTCAATAACGATCAATGTTGTTAATAATGATTATCACCCTGATGGTTTGGATTTTAAAGTGACAAAAATTATCCCAAACTATCCATATACTTTTACGGATAGTACAATATCGATTACTGCAAGATATGATAAATACTACAGCCATGCAAATGGGTACCACTTTCATTGTTATTATGAAATTACCGATGAAAATAATCAAGCAGATCAAGCAGAAATTGTTATCGAAATATTAAACACCCAATTTTCTGATACCATTGATATCGGCAATGTAAAAGCAGCCATTTTTGCATATGGACCACTGTTTTTTGCAGGATGTACCACTGAAAGCGACCCTGTGAATTTTTTTGAATTCCCAAAAGGGAGCGGAAGGCATGTAAATTTTGTTTCAAATCTTTGGGTTGGCGGCCTGGATGGCTCGGGTCAACTGCATGTGGCCGCTGAAAAATATCGTTGTGTAGGAATAGATTATTGGGCAGGTCCTGTGTCTTCAAATAATGGGGAGATTTATGCTGATTCTATAACCCCTTATCGCTGGCACCGTGTTTGGAAGCTATCAGCAGAGCAGATAAAATATCATATTGATCATTGGAAAGAACAGGGTTACGAACCCGTTGATAATATCGAAACCTGGCCTGCCCATGGTGACGAATCACTTTATCAGAGCAATGAGCTGGCGCCATTTGTTGATACAGATGGAGACGAAAAATACGATCCATATTCTGGAGATTATCCGCTAATCAGGGGAGATCAGGCTATTTTTTTCATATTCAATGATTTGACATATCATTCTGAAACAATGGGAGACACTTTGGGTATAGAAATTCATGCTATGGCCTATGCTTTCGATGAACCGGAAAACGATGCATTGACAAATACCATATTTGTAAGCTACAAAATTTTTAACCGGTCAGCAAACACTTACACCGATACCTATATTGGCCTGTTTTCGGATTATGACATCGGCAATTGGAAAGATGATTATCTATCAACCGATGTAAGCCGAGGAGCAATAATTGGTTACAATGGGGATGATTTTGATGAGGATTATGTTAATAACGATCAGGATACCACCTTTGGTTATGGTGAGAATCCTCCTGCTCATGCTGTTGTGTTTTTAGGAGGTCCTTATATGGATACCAACGCTACAGATGATCCTGATGGTGGTTGTGATGAAAGTATCAACGGGGTTGGTTTTGCAGATGGTGTTGTTGATAATGAAAGGTTTAGTTTAACCAATTCATTTGGCTTTAGTCCTTCGGGTACACCTCATCCTCTCGATTTTGAATGGGATTACTATAATTATTTGCAGTCGATTTGGAGAGACGGTAACCACATGAAATATCATTTTTACGGCTGGGCCGGCGATGACTCAACAAAAATTGATGCCAACTTTATTTATCCGGGATTGTCAGATACCTGTTTCTGGGGAACAGGAGGAATCGTACCCGATACTGATCCTGATTGGAAAGAAGAAACAGCATACATGGGTTTACCAAATGAACCGGGTGACAGAAGAGCCCTTGGTTCAATGGGACCATTTACTTTCTATCCAAATACCTGTCAAAATATTGATATTGCTTTTGTTACAGCCCAAGGAGAGAGTGGCCCATATTCTTCTGTTGAACTGGTTAAAGTGTATATTGATTCGATCCGTTCATCCTATAAGCTGGATTCGGATAATTTTGGATTTAAATGGCTTGACATTCACGAAGAAAATAAAGATACCAATGTACTTAATATTTATCCAAACCCTACCAGTACACAGGTAACTTTAAATTATAATTCAGAAGGCAGACATGTAAATTTGGTACTCTATGATTTGTATGGGCGAATTGTTAAGAGCGAATTCATTTCTATTGAACATAGTTACACTTTCTCTGTAAGTCACTTAGAAAAAGGCATCTACATCATTTATTTAAAAGATCAGGACAAAGTCTATCGCTCAAAAATCATTATTCAATAATTCGAAAACTCAGTAATATTTTCTGTGCCCTCCGCTTTTGATTAGTATGAAACGTTCGTAGCCTAAAACCGGTAAAACGTCTATTTTTAAGTACAATATTTGTAACAACGAACATGTTGTGTTAATTTTATACGGTTTATAATACACAGAAGACAACTTCGAGGTGTTTAATCCCGTCATGGTAATATACAGCATAGATGTATTCCACTGAAGAGGAAATTATCAATGGGTGCCTGAAACGAAAGCGGAGAGCACAGAAAATACTGTTTGAGAGGTATCATGCTTCTTTGATGGGGATTTGTATGCGTTATTCGAAAAGTAAATCGGAAGCAGAAGATGTTTTACTCATGGGCTTTACACGAATCTTCAAAAAGATAAATACCTACTCAGGAAAAGGCTCATTTGAAGGATGGATGAGAAAGATCATCGTTAATATTGCCATTGACAATTTCAGGCGAAACAATAAATACTATTTCCATGAAATCGTTGAAGAATCAGGATATGATCTGGAATATGCTGAATACATTCCAGATAATCTGACGTTGGAAGATATACTGAAAACCATTCAAAGCCTGCCCAATGGATACCGGGTCGTTTTCAACATGTTTGCTATTGAAGGCTTTTCCCATAAGGAAATAGCTGAGATGATGGATATTTCTGAAAGCACATCCAAAACACAATATTTAAAAGCGCGTAAAAAACTTCAGGTTAAATTGACGGGCTTGTATGATAATGCTCGTGAAGCTAATGTGAATGAAGCGGGAGCAGGCATTAATATTATTAAACCTTTATTGAAACTAGATGGAAGCTAATAAAATAGAGAAGTTTTATAAAGAAACTTTTGCCGGATATGAATACAAATTATCCGGAACTTTTTGGCAAAAGCTGAAATGGAGATTGTTATGGGTTGACCTGAAATATTATTTTGCAGGAGCAGGAGTTTTAGCAATTATTAGCGTAAGCCTTTATTTTGGTTTGCCTGGCTCAGAATCTGCATCAGTTAATAATCCTTATTTTACCAGCGCAATTAATTTTCAGTCCACCGTTATTCAAACTATCGCCGCTGTTAACAGTCCTGCTGATCATACTTATGTTCACGATCATACAAAAAATGCATCAACTGCATCAGATAATTCAGAAACAGTAAAAACTGATAATTTAATAGTTATTCAGAAAATTGATAATGATGCAACTGTTGTAACGGAAGATCAAAAAAACGAATTATTGTTCGAAATACCCTCAGTAATAGAATCATCTGAAACCCGAAACATTTCCTCTCCGCTTTTAATGACATCAGCTACAGCCTCCGATCTTCATCATATTCAGCCCGAAATAATTTACGACAGCACACATAGTTTATACATTCAGAAACGGAAGACGAATCTTTCCATTTCAATATATGTATCACCTGCTTATAATGTTTCCAACATACAATCAGTTGGTGGGTACGATAATTATTTGAAATACAGAACCGACCATGAATCAGCTTCAATCTCAATGTCTGCCGGCATTGATGTGCAACTGAACATTAAAAACTGGACTATTCAAACGGGGCTGGCGTATTCCAGGTTAAGCAACTACCGCAATTATAACCATACCTTTTTAGATTATGACAGCACCAGAAGCTATTACACAAGCGATACAACCTGGGGCTGGATATTCGACCCACCTGAAATTGGCAAACCTGTTGTAATTGCAATAGATTCGGTATTAGTTCCGGTTTATAATGATATTAACGAAGGTCGGAACGAATGGAATTATCTTGAAATACCATTGTTATTAGGTTATAAACTCAACAAAAACAGGTTTGCGTTTGATGTGGCAACCGGGTTTTCTTATGGATTGTTGATTAACGCATCAGGCAATGTACCGTCGTTAACCCAGGAAAGTTCGTTCACCGAACTCTCAGAAATGGAAAGTTTGATAAACAGGAACCAGTTCAATTATATATTGCAAGTGGGTGTTTCATATCACCTTACGCCCAATTGGAGCATCATGGCTAAGCCATACTATAAACAAAACCTGATCAATGTTTTTGATAATAATTATCCCATTGACCAACGCTTCAGGTCATTTGGTGTTAAGTTTGGATTGACTGTTGATTTGTAGTTTTTGGTAGTTACCCAATGAAAATTGCAAACACCATAATATTAATACTGATCTGGAATGGTCTTGCTTTTGCTCAAAAGGAAGCCTCAATCTGGTATTTTGGTAATTATGCCGGCCTTGATTTTAATTCAGGATCCCCAGAGCTAATTATTAACAGCGCCATGCGAGCCGAGGCAGGATGTGCAGTGATCGGCAACTCCGAAGGCAAATTGCAATTTTATACCAATGGAAAAGATGTGTGGAATAGCAACCATCAGCATATGCCAAATGGCTTTGATCTTAATGGTAGTCAACTGTTAAACCAGAACAGTATTATTGTTCCGTTACCTGATTCCGATTCTATATATTATTTATTTACCATCAATGCTTATTATGACTCGGTGGGCATTAATTACTCAATAGTTAATATGAACCGGGATGATGGCCTTGGTGATGTTACGTTACGTAACCAACTTATGACCAGTGGATTTGTTGAAAAAATTGCCGCTACGGAACATTGTAATAATGAGGATATCTGGATTGTTGCACACAACAGGGAAAATAAGTTCTACAGCTATTTGCTCACCTCACAGGGAATTTTTCAGGATACTATTGTCAGCGAAGCAGGAAACAATGTGAAAGGAGATATCGGCTACATGAAAATATCACCATCTTCAAACAGAATTGCATTCCCGCTGAATAATGACAGTTTATTGGCTGAGGTTTTTCGTTTTGACAATCGAACTGGTGAAGTATTTGAACCGATAAAGATTTTTGCGAAAGACGAAACTGTTTATGCATATGGGCTTGAATTTTCTCCGGACGGCAACTTGCTTTATATGAGTACCGGAGGTAAAAACTATCGCCTGTGGCAATATAATCTGACCAGGAAAACAGAGATGGAAATAAATGAAAGCGCAATACTGCTGGCCGAAGGCAACCATTTTGCCATGCAATTGGCACCTGATGGTAAAATCTATATTGCCAAACACAACAGGGATTATTTGAGTACGATTAATTTTCCCAAAAAATCAGGCTTTGATTGTGAATACCAGGAGCATGCCGTAAGCTTACAGGGTAACAACTCATTAATGGGGCTGCCCAATTTTATGGCATCATTATTTTATCAGCCCGGTTTTTCATTCGAAAAAACATGTTTGGGCGACACAACGCGTTTTTTGTATAACCAATATTTAAACAGCGATTCGGTAACCTGGATATTTGGTGATGGTAGTCCGTCAGTCACTTCAATATACTATCCTGAGCCAATGCACTATTATCATTTCACCGGAACATATAATGCTAAGTTGACAATTTATAGTTGTAATTCAATTGAAAACATCAGCGAAACAATTAATATCTATCCCTATCCAAAAGGCAATCTGGGTAACGATACCAGTATTTGTAAGTCATGCTCCATTGAATTAAACGGAGGTGACAGAATGGATTTCTGGCTTTGGCAGGACGGGAGCGAATCACAATATTATGATGCCCGGGATGCCGGTTTATACATTGTAAATATTAGCAAAAACGGATGTACAACAAGTGATTCAATTACAATTTCAAAAGAAATAGTAAAAGTTACTATACCCAATGCCTTTTCACCCAATAACGATGGAAATAATGATGTGTTTAAAGCGGTTTACAGCCAATCACCAGCAAATTATCAGTTAATAATTTTTGACAGAAAAGGCAGATTACTGTACCAGACAGATCGCATTAATGACGGTTGGGATGGTAAATAACGGGGGTACGACTGCATGATCGGTGTTTATGTTTATAAAATGGTCTATTCATACTATGAAGAAAATACTCTTCATCAGTATAAAAAGAAAGGCACCCTGGTTTTGGTGCGTTAATAAATATTTATCCGAGCAACTATAAAAAAACTTTTTTCGTCTATTGAAAACACAAACACCTAATAACATGAAAAGAATCGCAACCATTTTTGTTTTGTTGTTAACAACAATTAGTTTTATTGCACAACCACCTGTAGCGGTAAATGATACTGCTTCTTCTAAGTTAGGCGAATACATAACTGTAAAAGTTACCGAAAATGATTACAGTCCCGAAGGACTTTCGTTTAAGATTTTTCAGGCATACGCTTCCCATTCTTTTACCGATAGCACGATAACTTATTTTTTCGAGTATGAGAAATATTACAATTTGAATAATAAATATTTGCAATTTTCCTATATGATTATTGATGAAAACGGACAAGTTGGATCCGAGTCAGAAGCAAGTATTTTTATCGATCTTAATAATCAAAACTATTATGACACTCTGGACATCGGTAATATCAAAACAGTAATTTATGCTTACAATAATCATTTCTGGAATAATGGTGACAACATAAAATTTTATGAGTTTCCAAAAGGAAGTGGAAAACACACCATTTTCAATCAGGCGATTTGGGTGGGCGGACTAGATGGAAACGGACAGTTAAAATTGGCAGCCGAAAGATATCGACAACAGGGCTTAGATTTCTGGACCGGACCAATAAGCGTGGACGGTTTTGATTTAAGCGTAGATACTTCGACTGTAGTTGATTGGCATTATGTATGGAAGTTGAGTACCGAAGAGATTATTTATCATAAATTTCATTTTAACGACCCGGGATATGAACCAATCAAAAATATTAAAACATGGCCGGCTCATGGCGATCCTGATCTCTACCAAAATCAATATCTGGCTCCCTTTATTGATGTTGATGGGGATAGTATCTATAATCCGTATGTTGGCGATTACCCTTTAATCAGGGGAGATCAGTGTATCTTTTTCATATTCAACGATTACCGGGAACATACCGAAACAGGGGGCGCTAAAATCGGACTTGAAATCCATGGCATGGCCTATGAATTCGATTCGCCTGAAATTCTACCCATGGCAAATACGGTTTTTTTAAGTTATAAAGTATTTAACCGCTCATCCCAGGTATTAAACAATACCTTCTTTGGTTTATTCTGCGACTTTGACATCGGATATGCCTGGGATGATTATGTTGGATGTGATGTTTCGAGAGGAGCATATTATGGATATAATGGTGAAGAGGTTGATGGTGATGGCCAGCCTGATGCTTATGGAGAAAATCCTCCTGCCCAGGGCATCGTAATTCTGGGTGGCCCATATCTCGACCCCAATGGTGAAGATGATCCGGATGGTGGGTGTGATGAAAGCATAACCGGCGTGGGGTTTGGTGATAATATTATTGATAATGAACGATATGGAATGACAAAGTTTCTCTATTTCAATAACAGCACAGGAATTCAGAGCGACCCGCAAATTGCTGATGAATACTATGCCTTCATGAAAGGCATTTGGAAAGACGGAACCGCTATGGAATACGGGGGAAACGGCCATATCTCAAGTGGTGCATATGGACCGGCCTGTAATTTTATGTTTCCCGGGTTAACCGATCCCTGCTATTGGGGGACAAATGGCGAAGAACCTTATGGTCCTGTGGACTGGACCGAGGAAAGCGCAGAAAATGAACCAGACGACAGAAGGGGATTGAGTGTTATGGGTCCGTTTACATTTCAACCCAATTCAATGCATAAAGTTGACCTGGCTTTTGTTTCAGCCCGCGGTGATGATGGGCCATTATCATCAGTTACCCTACTTAAAGAATATATTGATGTGGTAAAACAAGCGTATTATGAAGATACTGATTATTTTGGTTATCAATGGTTGGGAGATGAAGAAAGGAAGGTGGAAAAGCAAAACCTGAGAATTTATCCAAACCCCGCAAAAGATGAAATCCGGCTTGACTATATTGCAGAAGGACAAACAATAGAATTTGCCATATATGATGCATTCGGAAGACTGGTTAATGAAGGGCAATTATCAAATTCAGGCGAACTTCGAATTTCTATCAACGAACTTAAAATTGGGATATACATTATTAAAATCACCGATCAAAATAAAATGTATTCAGCTAAGATATTGAAAAACTGAACCATTTGAATACGGTAAATTCGTCCACATCATGGATCCGGAAGGCAACAAAATAGAACTGTGGGAACCTGTTGACCAGGTGTTTACCGACATGTACGAGGAAAAAACAACACATTAACGATATTCAATTTGTCATTCTGAACGTAACCAAGTGGAGTGTCCGAAGGACTCCTTTGGAGAAGAATCTTTAATGGGGAACCTTAAAGATTATTCGCATCGCTCAGAATGACATTTTCCCCATGCCTTGCTTTAATCTTTCAGTAGTAAAAAAGTGCTAAAACAAAAAAGCGGCCACAAGGACCGCTTCTTTAATCTTTAATTTTTTACCTTAATTACCCACACTTCAGTGTTTGCGTCATTTGGTATTTTGCGGCCTCAACATTGGGACCTGCAGTCACTTTTTTGTAAGCATCACAGGCACCTGTAACATCACCTTTGCCTTCAAGGGCCTGACCCATCTCAAAATAGATATCTGATTTGTCCCCTTCTTTTAGCTCGATTGCTTTATTGGCAGAAGCAACGGCATCGCCAAACTGCTTGGTTTTGTTATAGGCAATAGTCAGGTAATAATAAGTATCTGCATTACCAGAAGCATATTTGAACGAATCGTTGATCAATTGAACAGCTTCTTTACCGTGTTCCTTTTGTATTTCACGGGCGGCTTCATTAACAAGGGTTTTTGAAGCGGTTTTTTTCGCTTTTGCTACTGTTTTAGCTGCTTTTGGGTTGTCAGCGCCATACTTGATGGCTTCATCCATGTTTTCCATCATCTTGGCCAGGTCGCCTCTTTCTTTATACACAAGGCCTTTGCCATAAAAAGAATTCACACAATCGGGTTTAATTGACAGAGCCATTTCATATTCGGCATCAGCCTCATCAAGTTTTCCTTCTTTAACCAGGCTATTTCCTTTTGTTGATCTGACCCTTGCGATATAGGTCACATTCTTTTTGGTCATGGCATCATCACCAAATTGCTCTGAAAGGGCATATGATTTTTCAAGGCTTGCGATAGCCTGGTCATATTTTCTTCCTTTATACAATGTCAAACCGTTTTTGTAATAAGCGCTCATCAACTGTTTCTCGATGTTAGTTTTAAGGTCGGCGGCATCCGGTCCGGCAGCATCGGCTGTTTTTAAAGCTTCTTCATACAGGCTAACTGCGCTTGCATATTGTTTCTCTTTTAAAGCGGTATTTGCGTCGTTGTATTTTGCTCCTGCTTCTTCAACCGACTGGGCAAATAAACCCATTGTGAAAATGGAAAATCCAATAATAAATAATGATCTTTTAAACATGTTCATTTTATAAAATTTTGATTTGTTGCGTAATTGGGCGGCGAAGATACAAATATTTCAATGTTGATATTGAACGGGTTCTGTTAAAAAAGGGTAAAATCCAGGCAAAGGTTAGGCGAAGGCTGAGGCTGAGACAAAGGGGGTGAGTAAAATTGATAATGCTTTTGTTGTTTTACAAGCGCAACTTAAGCTCAATTTTCATTGTCAAATAGATAATGAATTGATTCATTTTTTATAACTTTCGGAACCAAACCAAACCTGATGAAAAAGAAACAACTTTTATTGACTCTGACAATATTGTTTTCTATTTCCTTATTGTTAAGTAGTCAATCAAATAACTTCAAATTTGGAAGTTATATCCAAAGTATATTAAGTACTAAAGAAAATCATAAAATATTACATAATAAATATGATAATAACTTACAAAAACTACATTTAAACTCAAATGCTGAATTTACAGCGCTTTGTGATTCTTCACTTTTATATTTGTATGAAACAAATTCTGATTCATCATCAATCATAAAAAAAACTTATACCTATACCTCTTTTAATGCGCTACAGATTGAAAAAAGACATTTAATAAGAGATAGCACTACTAATTCATCATGGTATGAGGATAAAATCGTGAAAAACTATTATGACAATGATCAAAAATTAGTAAAACAAACAGTAACATGGTGGGTAGTATCATTACAGGATTATGAATTAATATACGAGAACTTTTATTTCTATGATTCATTACACAGACAAATAAAATATGAAGAATACATATATGAATCAGGCGATCTTAATAGAAGGGTAATTTATGGGTATGATAATTATGGTAATAAAAATTTTATTGAGAGTTGGGAAATAAATACTCAAACACAAAAGTGCGAAAGAGATCACCAATGGCACTATCATTTTACAGAATTTGGAGAAATAGACACAACGATTTATTTACAATGGAATACTGGTAGCCAGACTTGGAGTAAGAATTTCAGAAACATAGCGTACTTCGATAATTTTCAAAATGATACCTTAAATGTTTATGAAAGATGGTATTACTCAGAGCAAGTTTGGAAATCAACATCAAAAATTGAAAAGGATTATGAAAATGGAAAAATATTATATGAAAAAAATTATACAAAGCATGCAGATTCGACAGTTTGGATTCCAGAAAGAAAGGATCAGTTTTTCTATAATAATGAGGATTTACTTCAAAAAGCTATAATTCAATACTGGAATCTTCAACTTTTTATTTGGGAGAATACTGGAAGGTGGGATGTTTTATATGACAATTATCATTTTTACAATGAAATTATTCAATATTCATGGAATGATACTACACAATGGAATTTATCCTGGAAGTACTTATATGATTTTGATTCAATTGGTAATCAATTAATGATTGGAAATTCAAATTGGGACAAAGGAAATCAGGAATGGGAGAAAAGAAACAAAGAATATTTTTATTACACAGTTCTTTTTTCAGAGATTGAGGAAAAGAAATATAAAAGAAAAGTAAACATTTACCCAAACCCCTTCACCACCTCAACAACCATCGAATACCACCTCAACCAACCTTCTGAAATCATCATCCATATTTACAACCACTTGGGTGAGTTGGTTGACCTGATCCAGCAAAAGCAGTCACAAGGTAAGCAGCAAGTGGTGTGGAATGCTGAAGGGTTACCAGCAGGGATTTATTATTTCAGGCTTCAGGCTGGCGAAAAAGTGGCAACAGGAAAGATAGTGTTGATGAAGTAAACAATAAATATTGATAAAACTTCAACCCTCTTCGCCTCCGCCTATTACTATTACCGCCCTGTTTAATAATCAAGTTCCTATATAAATAAACGAAAATGACATTATCTTTGCCTCCCTAATAATCGCCTCCTTAGCTCAGCTGGTAGAGCAGCTCACTCGTAATGAGCAGGTCGTGGGTTCAAGTCCCATGGGAGGCTCTTTGTTATAACTTTTATTGGAATCTTCTCTATAATTCCATCCCTCCGGCTCTTCCAGCGCCTTCGGAGCCTGGAAAGTATTGCTCCAATTCTGCCGATAATAAATTAAAATAATAAAACGAGACCTTTGCAAAACCTCAAAAAAACTGTCATTCTGAACGAGGTGAAGAATTCTTACGTTCTGAATATTAACTATATAAAGATCCTTCTCCGTCGGCTGACGGATCAGGATGACAAAAATAGGTGTTTTGCAAAGGTCTCAAAACAGATTTTAAGCGCTTTGCAATACCTGGCTTAACAAGGTGATCGTAAATATGGTTAGTAAAAACCAACCGATAATACCTTCAATAATTGATAAATACATGGCCAGGCCCCTATCAGGAAGCATCCCGAACCCAATAACTACAAAGCTATTTAAGCTGAGAATGAATGCATTAATAAATTTAACGATTAAAACATAAATTGCATAACTGATTAATATTAGCGTTGCAATTATTCCTGAATAGAGTTTTTCACCGGCATTTAATGATTTCCAGCTTTTTGGCTGAAAATTGAATAAGCGAATCAGCTTAGGCATCATTTCAAATCGAATTTTCCCAAGAAAATGAAGTGGTTTACCAAAAACCCGAAGTGTTCTTGGAATATCTTTACCGGCATCAAGGTATTTTTCTTTCACCTCCTGCATGATATCCTGATGTGGATTTATTTTGTAAGTATATATTTCATCCACACTTTTGTTATTCTTAACATATTTGGCAAATAGCGTGAATTGTGACAGGTAGTATTTGTAATTCATTCCGTCCCAATCCGAAAAGCTGAACATATATAAAATGGAAAAAATTAAGAGCACCCACAGCGATTGAATGAGTGACTTACCTGGATTGGTGGCATAATCGGAGAAGAAACTTAAGAATACATTGAGTTTATAGTTGATATAAACGTTCAGATCCCAATTGGCTTCGAGTAACTGTTTTTGGCGGCGGGTTTCAAGTGTTTTAATCTCGACATACGATTTGTTGGCCGAATTGATATCACCTCGATCGTGATATATTGTGTTTAGCTTATTATAGGCGCTGATGAGGTCGTTGTACAATAATGTATTCAAAAGATCTTCTTCTCTTTTTGCCTGATAGGGGATTATTTGCTCCGATTCGGATAATTCGAAAAGCGCCAGTTTTTCACCCCCAAGATTATACCATGGAATATTTGTGTTTGACTCGGGAAAGTCGAAATTCTGAACGCCGATATAATCAGAAACAAATAGTGAATCAATTAAAATAGATGTTTCAACTTTAGTATCACTGAAATTTAGTGTGTTCATTTTATTATTCAGGAGAATAACTTTATCGATTTCAGAACCCCCTAAATCAATTGAATAAACATTAGGTATATTGTTATTGTTGAATACACAATTGTCAATAATTATTTCATCAGCTTTTTGATCATTAATACTCAACTGATACAGTGTTTTACCTTCTACATTATTATTGAATTTCAGCGAATCGGCAATTAAATTGCAGCTATTCATTACAAGTTTTTTAAGCCTGGTTTTAAATACCAACTTGTTGGAAAAGCTACAATTGTTTATCTCAATATTACACAGAGAATCACTTTCCTTAAATTCCAGGTTGTTTTTAATATTGTTGTTTTCGAACAATAATGGGTACTCGCCGGTTTGTTTGCAATTTTCAAAGCTAAGATTGGTATTCGATTCACATCCAATCATATTCATTTTTTTGAAATCCCAACCCTCAAAGATCAAGGGCGCTACCGAACCGGTATTAAAATCGCAATCATAGAAGTAAAGTTTTTTCACCCCTTTGAATTTTGGATTAATGGTAAAAACCGAATAGAAAATCTTATTTGTTGCATACTTCTTGTCTTCTTCTTTAAATACAATTGTAATATTACTGATCTCAATTTCCTCCTGTTCCACTTGCAACATGCTTATTAATTCAGAGATTGAAATGGTATCTTTCTCATATTGAGCAAGAAGGGGGTGGCTCAACACAATAAAAAAGAGAGTAAAACTTATGAGTTGCGTGGTTTGTCTGAGACTCACAATGTAATTGCTATTTGACAAATTATAGAATGAATTTTTCATATTTGATGTAGTATAAAGCGTGATACCTCAATGTAAATTGTCAACTAAATATTGACGAATTACGGTATAAAGTTAAGAGATACTTTTTTAATTTTCATTTCTTGATGCAACATTGTCGATTGTTGATGCAGTTTCAAGTAATGAAATTATTAAAACTTCTATTGAATAGACAAAATAAGGCGGAAGCAATTCGAAAAAATCGCTAATTCATGCAACTAAACAATTGACAAATTAATTAATGGATTTTATAACCGCCAATTAACCTCTATTTCGGAGACTACCATTAATAAATTGTATTTTCGCCTTCATCCAAATCAATTTTATGGAACAAATTAAAAAGGCATTAAATGAATCGGCAGCCATGCGATGGGGCATACTTATTCTTACAGGGTTAATCCTTTCGGTAAATTATTATTTCTACGATGCCTTTTCTACACTGAAGGATCTCCTGATGATTGAATTTGGGTTTTCAAATACCGATTACGGCTTGTTCGTTTCATTCTATTCAATCCCAAACACCTTCCTTTTAATGGCAGTTATAGGGGGCGTAGTTCTTGACAAGCTTGGAATCAGGCGAACAGGCTTCATGTTCGTTTTTTTTATGGCTTTCGGAGCAATGTTAACAGCCTATGGTGCTTCTTCTTATTATAGCAACGGAGGGTTTGGACATGGTTTAATGAGTTCGTTTCTACCGGGTTATTCTCCTGAATTGAAGATGATGTTGTTGGGCCGGTTTTTTTATGGATTAGGCGCAGAAACCAGTATTGTGGTAGTGAGCAAAATCCTGGTGAAATGGTTCAAGGGAAAGGATTTGGCGCTGGCTTTCGGACTGAAGGTAGGTTTTGGAAGGCTTGGAACTTTTGCTGCATTGCAATTATCCCCGGTTATTGCAGATGGAGGTGCTGGCCTGAATAATGCCATCTGGTTTGCCGCAGTGCTTGTTCTTGCCGGCCTACTTGCATTTATGGTTTATATGTTATTAGACGCGAAACTGGATAGTCAACTTCAGCAGAAAGATGAAAAAAAAGAAACCAAAAAATTCAAAGTAAGCAACATCGGCAAGCTGTTAGCAAATCCAGCATATTTGTTTATTGCTTTGCTATGCCTGACATTCTATTCTGCTGTATTCCCATTCAATGCATTTGCTCCCGATTTGTTGTATCATAAGTTTGGGATGAGTTATAAACTTAGCGGACAAATCACATCATTGATGCCTCTGGGAACAATGATATTTACACCAATTTTTGGTTCATTAATCGACCGTAAGGGTAAAGCAGCTACTGCTATGATTTATGGAGCGCTCGCTTTATTAATCGTTCATCTTACGTTTACCTTTAACATTAAAGCGAAAACCAATCCCAGCAAACTCAGCCCTATGAACATAATCATTGTTGCTGTATAATCAAGCGTTTTGGGATTTCCCGG
>Ga0255375_10097_pt1 | contig 14945 bp, 4 predicted proteins | sample ANMaggSeSYBR01H3_FD_182090 | JGI IMG/M metagenome (GOLD analysis project Ga0255375, IMG submission 182090) | Sediment cell enrichment communities from methane seep in Santa Monica Basin, California, United Staets - ANME aggregate JGI... | ecosystem: Environmental > Aquatic > Marine > Cold seeps >... | reverse complement strand
AAACGACATACTGTTTGAGAATCAGACGCGCAATATAGGGTTTGGCTCTGATAACCAATCGAATGCGCATGATTTGAGTTATTATAGTTCTATGTGGTCTCACATTCGTTCAGATACGCTGAACAATGACTCTATGTATCCAACTTCCGGTACTGCTGATGTTGGTATCGCGCTTAAATGGAATTTAGGTGACCTTTCTGTTGGTACTGGTAAAACGCTGCATATTGCTCTAGCTGCTGCTGATTCATACGTTGTCATGGCGCAGAACTTGCAAGAGGCACTAAAAAAGGAATTTGTCTCCATCGGAGTATCAAAGGGGTTGTATGAATCAGAATATACGCCCGGCGATTATTCGGGCACTGTATATGATCTTACGACACTGCCCGAGAAGCAAATAAAAGTGGTGATAAAGATAAGCAACCCAACACCAGATAAGTTTAATGTTTCTTTAAGCGACTCTTTCCCTGATGAATTTGTGTTTGCAGAAGAATCAAATACAACATCAAACTTCATTCTTACAGAGAATAAGGTCCGCTGGAATTTCACGCTTGACGGGAATTCAAACTATGCATTCTCATATTATCTTACTATTGGTCAGCCGGGGGATTATTGGTTAGGCACAGCAAAACTGGTCGAACGTAAGGAGGAATTCTCTTTTTCTTCTGACAATGTTCAAGTACATATCATTAAGCTAACAAAGCCCGATTTAGCGGTTAATGTGATAACGTGGTCGCCCGATATTATTTGTGATGGTGATCAGGTAGCAGTTAATGCCACAATAGTCAATAATGGGACGGATATTGCTGCCGATTTTTACGTGCGATTTGAGGTTGATGACATTTACATTGGGCGGGAATTAATATCCGAGCTCTCAGTAGGGGCTAATACTACGATTACACAGAACTGGCTTGCTTGTGCGGGGTCGCATAATGTTACTGTGTACGTGGAGGAATACAATGAGATCGAGGAATCTGACGAGACCAACAATAAGATGACTGCGGATTTGCCTTTTATCCAATTTCCTGATTTAACTGTTACAAACATATCGTGGACGCCAACAGAAATCGTTGGCGGTGATACTGTCACGTTCACTGCCACTGTAACGAATGTAGGAGCAGGAAGCACCTCTAGCGAGTTCTATGTGCGTTTTGAGGTTGATGGTAAAGAGCTAGGAAAGACAAAGGCGGCAGATGGTCTCGATTCCGGCAACTCTACTGAAGTTACCCGGACGTGGGCCGCCACCTGGGCAAAAACGATAAACGTGTCGGTGGATGAAGATGATGCGATTGTCGAGTCAGATGAAACCAATAACAAGAAGTCCAAAGCTTTGCCTGGGCTCCCGTTCCCGGATTTAACTGTTACCTGTCTAACGTGTGATCCGAAAGAGAATGTTAGTGCAGGCGATCCCGTTACATTTACCGCGACAATAGAAAACACAGGGGGTACATTTTATAGTACTATGGGTAGTCCACTCAAGATTGCTTTCTCAGTCAACGATGAAGAAGCAGGGTGCCGTAACATAGTAGGCAGTATTCGTGCCGGGCAACCGCTTATCACTACGTTCAGCTGGACAGCACAGCCTGGAACTAATCCTATTGTCTGCGTAAATGTTGATTCAACAAATAAAATCCCCGAATCCGATGAAGATAACAACGAATTATGCGAGACCTTGACTTTGGCTATTAAGAGTCCTGACCTGACAATTACTCAATTGTCTTTTGAACCCACAGGTAGCATCCATGTGGGCGATACAGTGAAATTCACAGCAGAAGTAGCGAATATCGGTGCTGGCGATTATAACGGCGATTTTGATATTGGCTTCTTTGTTGGTGATGTTTATGCAGGCGCTACACATGTAGCTAATGGTGCCCCTGCTGGTGAAAACATCTTCAGCACGTTCAACTGGACTGCATCGTCATGTAGTGACCCGGTAATAAAAGCAAAGGCAGATTTCTTTGATACTGTTCGAGAATCTGATAAGGGAAATAACGAGAAGACAGAGATATTACCCGCAAGCGTCCCCTACGCAGATTTGGAGATTACGGACATTACATGGCAGCCAGAAGAGAATATTAAAGATAGAGACCCTGTTATTTTTAATGTAACCTTTAAAAATAGAGGTCCCGGGAATGTTGTTACCGATTTCAATGTATATTTTGATATTGACGGGTATTTCACCAGGACTAATGTAATTTCAGGAGGGCTTGCTGCGGGAGAGTCTAGGACGACCTCATTCACATGGAAGGCAACACCCGGCGATGGGCATAACGGCACAGCAAAAGCAGATCTGGACAACGTTGTTCCGGAATCTGATAAAACCAACAATGAGAAGATACAACCACTGCCGTTCAATGTTTCGCTGGTAGAGATATTTGAACTCAGGGTGGAGCCAGTAGAAATAACAACAGGCATAGGTGGGCAAACGAGCGGTAAAATAAAAATAAATAATTACGGTTCGGCCTCAAGTAACTTTGACATAACGGTGGCTGGACTGGATCCAAGTTGGTTTATATTAAGCGGAAGTTCTATATTCCTATCGGCTGGTGAAGAGGGAATCATTGATTTGGCTATATCTGTGCCGGAAGAATGCGAAAACAGTGGCTCTTTTACGTTTCCTGTCTCGGTAACTTCTCAAGAGACCGGAATAACCAAAGAAGGTTCCGCAACTCTGATTGTCGAGCCTACACCGGTAATACATGACTTGCTGCCCCAAGATAGAGCTTCTTTAGGCTCTGATGACATTACTTTCTCCTGGAATACATATATCAACGCAACGACAACGATATACCTGAAAGCAGAAGACGAAGTAGATTATACATCATATACAGGCGCAGCCGGTCAAATCCATACGGTGGTTGCGAGCAATTTAGCCAGGAGCAGGAATTATACCTACTATGCCGAGAGCGCTTCTCCGTGTGGCTCTTTCAATAGCACTGTAAGAGCTTTTTATATCGGCAATGGAATCAGTTTTACGCGTGAAGGCTATGAACTTACGGTTGAGAAGGATTATAATCAACGCGTAACGATACGCGTGCAGAATATGGACAATGAATACCATGAGTTGCTGGTTGAAGTTCCTATTACCTATGATGATTTAGTGCTTGGGTTTGTGGGCGACGGGAGCCAGGACAATATTATTCCACTTAATCCCGGTGAATCAAAGGACATTACGTTAGCTATTCAATGCGCAGATGCACAGAAAGAGGATTACGAGCTTATAGCAACACTCACAAGTATTAAAGGCGATGAGATTCTCACTGATACAACACGAATTAAACTACATGTACATGTACCTCTGATTGACTATGATCTCAATGAGATCAGCGTTGATCCAATAACATTAACGAAGACCTTTAAACTGACGAACAAAGGTGATCCGATAACCGATCTGACGATCTCGCCCGCGGACAATCTAAAGGAGAACGCATATATAGAACCATCAATAGAGCATTTCCGCCTTGAGGAAGGTGCTTCTATTGTATTTAACGTTGTGCCCATCTTGTCATCGTATGACTTCGGCACATCATCAGAAGTGGTATCTGCACTTTCCGGAGTTGAAGCGGCAAGTTCTCCCCCCGGAGCTTCCGGGGACATTGTGATAACGGCTGGTGGGGTTTCAGTGGCGAATCTATTAAATTTCGCTATTCCCGTTGGGAAGAATGTTCATCGGATCGAGGTACCAAACGTCATATGGGAGAAGCACATAAACACATGGTTCTGCAACAATAGACCGAACATCGAGGTCTGGTGGGATATGGTTTCCGGAATACAAGAGGATAAGGTCATACTAGATCCGTTGATCATGAAATTTGACGCTCAGCGAGGATGGGATGTTAAGCCACACGATGTCTATATCTCGGTTAACGGGCACGAAGTTGGTTCGTTAATAAATACCGTGCCGGAAGGCTATTATAAATTCGATGTTGATCCCTCATTCCTCATCTATTCTGAAAGAGGAGTCAGTAGAAATTGCATAGTGGTACATACTGTTCATCAGAATGGTGGGCATTATGTCGTTGGCTCCGATATACAGGTGCATCTCGATCTCAGAGACTATACAACCCATCTGGTGGCATCCAGTCAGGAAGAGGCAAATCAGATAGCGCTTGATAATCTACCACAGGGCTTCTATAAAGCGCCTGATAGCATAAATATTGAGGAGGGTGGCGTAGTCTCTCTAACAAAAGGGTATACTGTACTTGCCAGCAGCACAACAGAAGTATTATTAGGTGAGCCTACAACGCTACAGGCAACCACAAGCCCGAATCTTTTGGTATGGGCTGAGTTCGACAATGGCGATGCACCGGTATACCTCGCTGAGGAGCCTAGCGGTAGCGGTGCGTACCGTGGCGAATGGACACCCAAGAATTATCCTGAACCCAATGGGATGTGCGTAATCACTATCAAGGCAAAAGGTCCCGGCGATGGCGATGACGAGCTGCTTCAAGGTCAGATCCTGAGAACGGTAAAGATAATCAACCCCACGAAATTAAAGGTTGATATTATTGCTCCAAAAGAAGGTTTTGATGTTTCCGCAGGTGATGCAGTAGTTGTTTCTGCAAGAGTAACAAGAACCGATGACCAGGGTCGTGATTATGGCAGCCCGGATAGTTCTCAAACAAGTGTTAGTGCATGTTTCACCAATGATGATCCTATACCATTAAGCGCCACTAATGATCTGTACACAGGCACATGGATTCCCAAGAATCCGGGAGATTGTACCATTGAGGTCAAAGCTGTTGATAACAAAGGCGTGCTTAAGCCCGACTCTGACACCGTTAGCGGAACTGTTTTGGGCTTGTCCCGAGTCGAAGTTGATCAAATTCCAAAGCATGTTGTTAAGGACGTTTCGGCTCGCTTTACCGTCTATGCCTATGACTCAAGCAATCAACCCATCCCTATCAGCGATCTGACTTATGTGTGGTATATTGACTCGGCCGATAATCAAGTGGCTACAAGCACCAAGACCCTGGATTGTACCTTTGAAACTCTAGGAAGTCACCGAGTATATTGCAAGGTTACCTATGGTACCGAAGATAAATTGGGTAAGCTTGACGTTAATGTAGAGCCTTTTACGATTGAATTCAAGCCGCCTACCAAGTTCTCGCCGATGGCCGGTGAAAGCGCAGTTGTAGAATTCAAAGTAAATACTCTTGCCAAGGTATGCTTTGATGAGGTGGTTATCCCTAAGGCGTATTATTCAACATGGCTTTTTGATGACAACGTAGATATTGATAAAGAGGTAACGGTAGATCCTGACCAATGGTGCAAGGTTACATTATGGGACGGTCGCATAAATAACGGCCGACCCGCCATCAACGGACCGTACACGGTGGAGCTAAGAGCTAAGCCCCTCTCATGGTTTTTTAGCGAAGACAAAACCTGCAAAGTACTTGTGTATGATGACCCGGGAAAATTTGTTCCCATAGAGCGTGAGTATATTAAACCAATTCCGCATCCAGCCCATAAATCCGGTGAAGTGAAGGGATATGTTAAATGGTTAGGGGGCGAAACGGGAGTTTATGTGGTAAAAACTGTAAAAATCGGTGCTTCGACGCTGGTAGCATATCTTACCGGGGGGTTGTCTTTTTTGAAAAGTTGTATCTTAGGCACAATAGCGGGACAATACTTGGATTGGGGTGACGATTGGTGTGTCGAGTACGTTGCACTGTATGAGTATGAGCTAGAAAAGGTACACTGGTATCCATACGTAACTGATAGGGGAACAAAGTATGGCCCAATTCAAAATTGGATACCAATATTGATGCGAGAGGATGTAACTAGAACCTTGAGGTTTTCCGGGACCCAAGTGGCAAAGCAGGAAAAATCAGAATCGTATGGTGTCCCCCTTCTTGTGAGTGGGCTCCGCCAGTATATAGATCAAAATACAATCAAAGAAGTGCGAGATCCTAACTATACCTACTCTATCGACAAGGAGGGAAGAGTAACACACTACCCTGGCACCTGGCATGACATCTCAAATGCCCAGCTTTATGACAAGAACACGCCGCAAGGAAAAAAATATCGAGAAAATGTTCTGAATGCATTTAAAATGCTAACAAACGTGCCCGTTGCCAAGGGCATGCAACATTCCGTGACTCGGAAAGCGGCCAGCTTAGGTTATGGCTCTGAGACAATCCATGACTTTTGTCTTCTTTCTATACTTTCGGCGAGCCACGCTAGCGCTCAATCCTACCCGGCCAAGTTTAGCGGTGCATTTTCTGACTACGGAATAGACACTGATGAGGATGGACTTTACGATACTCTTACCGTATTGGCTGGGGTGAATGTTAGCGTTGCGGGAAACTACATCGTAGAAGCGGGACTATTCGATGATAGCGGAGCACCAATTGTGAGGACAGGTAACTATAGTCTGTTAGAATCGGGAATTCACAACGTTGCACTGCAGTTCAACGGAATAATAATCAATAGGCACGAGGTGGCGGGCTCTTACAATTTAAAGTATATCCGGCTATATGATGAAAATTTGACCCAAATAGATAACATGGCTGATGCATACCTCACCTCAGCCTACGACAACTTTGATTTTCAAGTCCCACCAGCGAATTTTACTGGAACTTTTTCGGACCATGGAACAGACACAGACAGCGATGAACTCTTTAACTACCTCAACGTATCCGTGGGTGTGGATGTCCTAAGTGCCGGGAACTATGCGATCATAGGAAACCTATTAGATGATATAGGAGAACCGGTAACTTGGACAAATATCACCAGCTCCTTGTACACTGGTGGCCACACACTCTACCTTGATTTCGATGGGATAGCCCTTCGCCAACATGGAGTAGCGGGTCCTTATAATTTGAGCCTCACTCTAATGAGCAACGGAATTTTAGTTGATAGCTTGGTTGATGCCTACACTACTTCCAGCTATAATCCGAATGATTTTCAACCTGCTTCGGCGCAGTTCAACGGTGTTTTCTCCGATTATGGCAGGGTCATAGATAGTGATGGGTTATACCGCTATCTTACAGTATCAGCGGGAGTCGATGTCTTCGATACAGGAAACTACACCGTCACAGGAAACTTGTATGACGGAAACGGGGAGCTTATAACTTGGGCGAGTAATACGACCTTCTTGGACTCTGGCAGCAAAACGCTCTACTTGGAGTTTGATGGAGTAGACATCCGAGAACACCTTGTGGATGGTCCCTATGATGTAAGTATACTTCTGGTGAAGAAGGAAAATCCTGAGGAGGACTTATCCTACTCAAGCTATACTACATCTGCTTTTAGCTATGTTGATTTTCAAGCACCGGCAGAAGAATTCGAGGGTGTTTTTTCTGACTATGGCAGGGATGCAGATGGTGATGGGCTCTACAATTACCTCACCATATCAGCAGGAGTGGCAGTTTCCAATGCAGGGAACTATAGCATTGTAGGAAACTTGTATGATAGGAACGGGAGACTGATAACGTGGGCAACTAATTATACCGATTTGAATGTTGGCTCACAATCGATTGTGTTGCACTTCGATGGTTTTGCAATTGGTAACCATGCAGTAGATGGGCCTTATGAAGTGAGTTTAGCTCTGTTGATGGACGGAAATCCTGAGGAGGTCTTATATAGCATAAATTATACCACCTCAGCTTATAGCTACACTGATTTCCAGGTAGCTTTAGCAGAATTGAGCGTTTTTTTTTCAGATAGTGGAACAGACACAGATAGTAATGGATTCTATGATTATCTTACGGTGGATGTAAGCATAAACGTAATAGCTACCGGAAATTATTCCATTGAAGGACGATTGGACGATGGAAATGGGAGTGACGTTGTCCATGCCTATTGCTCCGCCACATTAAATACAGGGACTCAAACAATGCAACTTAACTTTGACGGGTGCTCTATTCGGAAGCATGGATTAAATGGGCCATATTATCTAAGCTATGTCCGATTATATAATCAAAATGGAATTCAAATTGATTGCCAGTATAATGCACACACAACTTTAGCATATAACTATACTCAATTTGAAGGTTATCCCGTGGATTTAAGCCTAAGCCTCCTCGAATCAGATATCGTATTTAACCCTGAAACACCAACGGATGGAGAAACGGTGATTATAACAGCGACAATCCACAATGCAGGAACTGATGATGATGTTAGCTCGGTTGTTGTTCAGTTCTTCGATGGCAATCCTGATGCAGGTGGAGTTCAGATCGAGACAGACCAGACAATCTCAAGTATTGCTCATGAAAGCACTGGAACCGCTCAGGTTACCTGGACCGCAACCCCAGGAACACATGACATTTTCGTGCGGGTAGACCCATACGATTCAATACAAGAATCCAATGAGAATAACAATCAAGCACATAAGCCTATTACGATCGAGCAAACATATAACCAACCACCAGTAGCATCATCTACATATTCACCGTTAAACCCTGTTGCTAACGAAACTATAACGTTTAATGCTTCCAATTCCTATGATCCTGATGGATTCATCGTAAATTACGAATGGGAATTTGGGGATGACATAGCGGCAACGGGCGAGATTGTAGGACATTCTTATTCAAAACCCGGTGGTTACACAGTGATTCTAAGAGTGACGGACAATGATAGTGTATCAAACACAAACACCATGATTCTGACGATTACCATGGTAGAAACAGCCGTATGTGGCGATGTAACAGGCGATAATAATGTGACAATGGCCGATGCGAGAAGAATAGTAATGTGGCTATCGTATCCGGAAGACTACCCAATTCATAACCTTTGGGCTGCAGACGTCACAGGTGATGCTACGGTAACGATGGCCGATGCGAGAAGAATAGTAATGTGGCTGTCCTACCCATACCAATATCCACTAACCTGTCGCCCCTCATAATAAGAAAGGAAGTGAAATAAAAAATGAGCACGAATAAAATAGCAGTTGGTATAACCGTATTGGCAGTATTAGTAGCAGTGCTGGCATTGACTGTTTCCGGGTCAACATACGACCATGATCAAACCTACAATGCAAATGCCGTATACTTCGTCCCGGAAGACAGTGTACCTGGATGTTGCAATGAGTCTTTAGTGCAAATCTGGACGAATACAAACGGTAGTATCGCCAGTGGTACGGTGCTCTTCAACTATGACCCGTACTGCGCAAATGTAACGAAGTTCGTGTTCAATACCACCAATTGGGAACCCGGGTCATCCAATGCCGAGCTAACAGACGGTCAGGTAAGCATATCATTTACTACTTTCGCGCTTGGTGGTCGTGGTCCCGGACCCGTGCACCTAGGCGATCTAACAATTCAATGTTGTAATTCAGCACCGTGTATGACCGACTTGACCTGGAATACCGCACTGTCGCGTCTTGAAGATGATAATGGTGCGGCAATTGGGTCCGTGAACTGGGCTACGGGTACCTTCTCATGTGATGTGGCACCCTTAATACTCGAAAATGAAACATACTTCGTACCCGACAACAGCGTAGCTGCAGGATATGGCAACGATGCGAAAGTGGAAATCCGGACGAATACGAGCGGTAGTATCGCTAGTGGTACAGTGCTTTTCAACTATGACCAGTACTGCGCAAATGTAACGAAGTTCGTGTTCAATAGCACCAATTGGGAACCCGGATCATCCAGTGCGGAACTAACAGAAGGTCAGGTAAAACTAATATTCACTACTTTTGCGCCTGGCGGGCGTGGTCCCGGACCCGTGCATGTCGGCGATCTAACGATTCAATGTTGTAATCTATCACCGTGCATGACCGACTTGACCTGGGATATAGCAGAATCGCGTCTTGAAGGAGATGATGGTGTAGCGATAAGGTCCGTGAACTGGACTAAGGGCACCTTCTCATGTGCACTATTAGAAGTTTACGGTCTGATTATGACCGTAGAAGATGCAAAGACCTCCGCTAAGACCTCCCGTCCTGGCGAGAATGCCTATTACACGCTAACCGTGAAGAACACTGGAACTGAGACTGACAACTACATCTTAACTATTGATAATCCTGATTGTGCATCGGTTGCAGCGCTGAGCAACAATGTCACACGCATAGACGACATAAGGTATAATACCGTGGATGTCCCGGCTGGCGGCTTTGTTACCGTGCTGCTAACTGTGACAGACGAAACTAAAGGCACTTACGGGGTGAACGTAATGGCAAAATCCGCGGGCGAGCCGAACAGAGTTGACTCCATTACAGCTACTACCACTATCGTATCTGCACAGTTAAAAACAATTTACGTTGATGACGATTTCACGGACGACCCTGCAAATCACAGATGGGATACAATAGAAGAAGGGATAACCGATGCAAATGATGGCGATACTGTTTTGGTTTATAACGGCACATATACTGAAAATGTGGACTTGAATAAGCGAATAACGCTAATAGGCGAAGAAATGCCCAAGATAGATGCTCCGGGTTCCGGAGATGCAATCAATATAACGGCAGACAACTGCACCGTCAGAGGATTCCGTTGTGTCAATGCACAACCATCGCCCTATGCGGGGATACATGTGGAATCACGCAATAACATTATTGCGGAGAACACTTGCAAGAACAACTATGATGGCATTTACTTGTCAGGCACCTCGAACGAGATTCGTAATAACATCGCAGATTATAACGATCACCAGGGTATTAAACTCAGGGTGTCAAGCGAGAACATAATCGCAAACAATACGGCTAGGAACAATGGAAACAGTGGTATCTACCTCTATGATTCAAATAACAACAGCGTCACAAACAGCAACTGCTCGAACAACAACAAAACTGGAATCTATTTAACTAATTGTTGCAACAACAAGATAACCGATAATGACGCCTCAAACAGTGATAACTACAATGGGATATCTTTACACTCATCAAGCAATAACGAGATTCGTAATAACAATGCAAACTCTAACCATCTCCAGGGTGTTAGACTTGAGGCATCAAACGAGAACATAATAGCAAACAACACTGCTAAGGACAATGGAAACAATGGCATCTACCTTAAAGAGTCAAAAAACAACAAGATAGCCAATAACATTGCAAACTCGAACAACCACGATGGAATCCGACTATGGTCTCATTCCAACAATAACATCCTGACCAATAATATGGCCAACACGAACAGTTATGCAGGAATCATATGTTGGATTTCTTCAAACAACATCTTGACCTACAACAACCTCAATTCAAATAAACGTGGAATACGGCTGTATAATTACTCTACTGAGAACATTGTGGCTAACAACACGGCAACCACAAATAGCTACGGCATCTCTGTGGTCCGTTCGAGTAACAACAATATTTATCTAAACAATTTTGTAGACAATACCCATAATGTCTATTCATCCAATTCAAACAATATTTGGCGCTCCGCCTCAGAAATAACCTACACTTACAGCACCAATACATACAGGAATTACTTGGGCAATTACTGGAGTGATTATAAAGGTAGCGATACAGATGGCGATGGGATTGGCGATTCTTCTTATAGTATAGACGGGGATGAAGATGAATATCCTCTGATGCAGCCTTGGGGAAAGTCAGATGTACCAACACCAACACCTCCTGTAGCGACAGAAGTTTATCTTAAAATAGATGACGATACCTGTTTTGGATACGAAGTGTATGTAGATGGTGTGTATCAATTCACTGAGGGGGAGGATGGAACTCCGGATGGCTACTGCGCTTTTTATGTGCCTGAAGGCACACATACAATAGAGCTACGCAAGAATAGCTACTCTACATCGGCTACTATTGATTTCGTGTGTGGCTATACCTACCAATGGGATGATATGCCCGATTACTGGTGCGGTGAATCCGGTGAGGTTTATCTTACAATAGAGGACGATACATGTTTTGGATACGAAGTGTATGTAGATGGTGTGTATCAATTCACCGAGGGGGAGGATGGAACTCCGGATGGCTACTGCGCGTTTTATGTGCCTGAAGGCACGCATACAATAGAGCTACGCAAGAATAGCTACTCTACATCGGTCACTATTAATTTCCTGTGTGGCTATACATACCAATGGTATAGTATGCCCGATTACTGGTGCTGGGGTGGCTGATGTGAGGCGTATATCAAATGCATTTATTGCATGGTAATAAATTGTGATTACGTGAAGGTGCGACTTCAAAAGATAGAATGCAAATACAGGGGCTATTATGGCACAGATATAGATTAATTCATTGAAATAAAGGACAGATTTGACTTTTGATCGTGTAGTCCACGGAGGATTACCGGAAGTATATAAAGATAAGTTGTGTGCCCCACCCTTATTAGCGCATCTTCTTAGTATCTCAGGTTTCATTGCTTTGGGAACTTTAATTTATGGGGTCCTGGGCGTAATTAGAAGGGGTTTATGTGTTCGACCTTCATACATCCGTATCCTCACGTTTTACCGCAGAGTGCGCAGAGAACGCAAGCGTGGATTGGAACGCTCTTGTCTTAAACTCTGCACTCTCGGCGATCTCCGCGGTGATAAATCACGGGGTTTTTTAGACTGTGCCCTACACGGTAAACCAGCACGCCAATTCTATTTGATGACCTCACGCAAAACCGAAATCACCTCATCTAGCTCCCCCTTACTTATAACCAGTGGCGGCACCAACCTTATCACATTATTAGAAGTGCAATTAATTAATATGCCGCGTTCGAGCGCATCAGTCACTATTTCTGCACATGGTTTCGTTAATTCGATCGCAATCATCAGCCCTTTTCCTCTTAGCTCTTTCACTATTGGATTGGACCCGATCCCAACTTCATCAATGAAATATTCACCGAGCTCTCGTGACCTCGCCACTAACTTTTCCGCGTCCATCACATTTATAGCCGCTAATGCAGTTGCACACGCCAACGGATTACCGCCAAAGGTAGATCCATGCTCACTGACTTCAAATTCTATGCCCTCTCTAGCGAGCATTGCACCTATTGGGAAACCAGCACCCATTGCTTTTGCTAATGTCATTATATCCGGCTCTACACCCTCATGGTCTTTACAGAACCATCGCCCGGTACGTCCAAACCCGGTCTGTATCTCATCAAAAATCAATAAAACGCCTTTATCGTCGCATATATCCCTTACCACTTTCAAATACCCGTCTGAAGGCACGATTACGCCCGATTCGCCCTGGATAGGCTCTAATATAACCGCCGCGGTATCTTCAGCTATTGCATCCCCAATTGCTGCTGCATCGTTGTAGCGCACAAATTTAACGTCTCGCAACAGTAACGGCTCAAATACGCCTCTCAACCTTGTCTCGAACGTTGTACTCAAGGAACCGATTGTTCTGCCGTGGAAACTGCCCTCTGCAGCTATGAATTTAAGCTTACCTGTCGCTTTAATTGCCAGCTTCAATGCCGCTTCTACACTTTCCGCACCCGAATTGCAGAAAAAAGTTTTGGACATGCCGCTTAGCGCTGATAACTTCTCCGCAAGTCTCACCTGCGGCTCGGTATAATACAAATTCGAGACGTGCATTAGCTTTTCCGCTTGCTCTTTTAACGCTTTTATCACTTCCGGATGGCTATATCCTACTGCATTTACTGCAATACCCGCAACGCAATCTATATACTCCTTTCCTGTGTAATCCTTTACTTTTGCGCCTTTGCCTGATTCTATCACTATTCGCGGTCTCTTGTAGACCGGCATCAGGTACTTCTTTTCCTTCTCGAATACCTCTTCCTGGGACGAAAACATCTAACTAAATCACCTCTTTTGCGAGAGCATCACTTCACTCATTAGATATATATACCCGTATTATCTTAAATATAAACGGTCTTGAAAATAATAGTTCATGGATGTTTAGCAAACCACAAGATTACACAGATTTTCACGAGAAAGCACCCTTCGGGTGCAAATCAATTGTTAGCTATGGCTAAGCATTGGATGGTTCCAATCAGCTAATTTACAACCAAAAACTTCGTTTTCTGTTGGAGGTCCCTTCTCATACAAGACGAGTGTCATTTTTCTTCCACAATTTGGACATTTTGGTGCCCTTTTATTCACTTTCGTAACAAAATCCTCGAATGTCGCCTGCCTTAAACTTCTCTGTAAATATCTGGAATGTTTTCTTTTGGTTCTACGGCTGTAAGCACCGTAATGGCGTATCATTTTGAAATTTCGATCAGGAATATGCTGAATCAATGCTTTAATGAACTCCCGCACTTTCATAGTCACGAAATGCCGCTTGCCCTCACGATCCTCGTACCAGAATGTGACCTCTTTCCCGTCGTATCGGTGTAATCGTGTGTTTGCGACCGCGGGATGCCTGATGTATCTGGCTACATATCGGGCTACCCTTTGTTTGTTTGTGATTCTGGATTCTTTTGGGAGATATACGACAAAACCCTCAGGATAATTCTTGAAAAGTTGGTGTATGAGCATTGAGTTTGCCCTATTCTTTGGAAGTGCCGCTTTGAACCGGGTAAGTACCTGATATTGCCATGTTCTTCGCATAGACTTGAAAGGGATGATTTTTTGGTGTACGAACCTGCCGCGTTTGTCGAATCCACCTTCGGTCACGAGTACATGGAGATGTGAATTGAAGCCCATTTATCTGTGTGATTCTTGCCACAATTCGTGCAGATGCGACTGTTGCATCCAAAGTAGACTGTTTTTTGGGTTCCACAGGATTCACACTCGTATGTGAAGAAGCCGCGACTCTCGTCTTTGCAGGACAGCATCTTGTTGACTTCTTTGATTTCGACATGGCGGAGGATATCTTTTTCTGCGAGACGAAATCCCGCCCAGTTGAGATTGTCCTCGAATATGTGTCTGACTGTGAGAGGGACATCAGTAGTAAGACCGAGGAGAACTATGAGGAGATATGTTCCGAGTGTGAAGATGTCCGAGTGCATCCGTTAGATATATTGCTAAAGGGTTATAATAATTAATGCTGAGCGAACGCAGAGTTATAGTTTATATCCCTTAAATCCGTGTAAATCCCTTAAATCCGCGTCTTAAATAGGCAGAAGTTATACTATATA
>Ga0255375_10096_pt1 | contig 15017 bp, 15 predicted proteins | sample ANMaggSeSYBR01H3_FD_182090 | JGI IMG/M metagenome (GOLD analysis project Ga0255375, IMG submission 182090) | Sediment cell enrichment communities from methane seep in Santa Monica Basin, California, United Staets - ANME aggregate JGI... | ecosystem: Environmental > Aquatic > Marine > Cold seeps >... | reverse complement strand
TCGCTATCCGGCATCGTGAACGCCACCGAGATCACTCCCTGCACACCACTCTGGAAGCGCAGTAGCAAGGTCACCGTGTCATCCACCGCATCATCAGAGGCCGATGTCTCCACCAGCGCCGCCACCTCGCCCAGGATGAAGCGCAGTGTGTCGATGCAGTGCACTCCCAGGTCCATCAGCGCTCCCCCGCCGGCCAGGGCCGGATCATGCCGCCACGCGCCGGCCTGCGGTGGATTGAGGGATGCCATGCGGGCCATTGCCGTTACCACCTGCCCGACCGCGCCGGCCTGAACCAGCTCTCGCATCTTCTGATGCCGGGCGTTGAAGCGCTGGTAATAGCAGACCATCAGCTTCACCCCATTCTCCTCACAGGCTTCGATCATCCGTCGGCACTCCGCGCTCGACATCGCCATCGGCATCGGCGGGGCAGGGGTTGGAGTCTAGGGTACAGCGGACGGAGGTTCAAAGGCCAGAATCACACTGCCCATCGCATCCAGAAGATCGAGCCGCGCCCCGGCAAGCCGGTAGCTGGCTGCGGATGCCAGGGCAGCCAGGAAAGTCTGCTCCTGATCCATCACGCCCTCCGGATCCATGCAGTACATCTCCGTGCTCCCCACATCGCTGATGGTGATGTCGCTGCCGCTAACCGCGTACGTGCCAAAGTAGTGGTTGCACCCGGCGGACCCACGGATCTGGTCCACGGAGAACTCGGCCGATGGTGCCGTACCTGTCAGCGGTGGTTCCCCTTCCAGTGTGACCAGCACCCACTGCGTGCCCTCTAGCGCTGGGCTGTCTGCCGGGCTGGGACTACACCCCACAAGTAAGAGCGCCAAAGCCATCAGAGCGATTGTCAAGTTTCTGCCATTCATTTGTCGTACCTCCCTCGTTTCACGGTTTCGTCTTGGTGATGAGTATCGTACCCTTGTTTCTGAACCATTCCATTCATCGTCAATCTTCTGAGCCACACTCCACACAAATGACTGAAATCAACGGCAGTCCCAGGGAGTACAGCCGGCGCAACAGGCCCTGCAGAGCAGCCTGGTCAACCGTCCCGGTCAGAGTGGTGACCGGCGGACCATCGCCCTCTCTTTCGATCGTGATTGTCATCTTCCCGGCCCAGTCTGACCAGCTCTCCCCGATCTCTCCCGGTACTTTGATTTGGTAGGTTACAGGTTGGTCCAGGGTAGGTTTCTGGTTGGCATCTTTCATCAATTATCTCCTGCGTTTGTAGCACAAACACTGTGCGGATTCCTATGATCAATTCTAGTGTGCTTCCAGACGATACCCCCAAGTGATGAGCCGGTCATAGGTCGCTTTCAGTCTGGCCCTTAACTCATCCCATTCCGCAGCTGTCACACCACTGACACGGCTCCAGATTTCGCCCCAATCCGTCTTGCCCACATCTTGCCCGGCAATATAACGCTCCAGAACTTTGAGATAAAAGATCACGTGCTCGACCTAAGCGGCAATCGTAGCGCAATGGTTTCCAACTGGAATCGAAGCTTCGCCAGCACTAATCTGGTTTAACGTCGCAAACAGCGACGTGCCTTTGTCAAGATAGATGCCGTGATGGGTCTCGAAAGTCTCTTCCAATATGGCGAAAAGCTCTTCTGAGAAGCTTTCTTGGGGTATCGTCGTTGTCATAATAGCTCCTATATATTCTCATACGTTGTCTCTATTTTCCAAAAAGAAATCCTTCAAATGATATTTCCCGTAAGTGGGAGCAACCATATCAGTTGCTAGAACCGTCATGAAAAATTCTAAGGGGCCATAGGTCTTTACGGATGTGAGAAGTCTGAGTGTTGTCAATATAGCATTCCTTAACCAAATTGGAATTCTGGAAATCTTTACCGCCTTTCCTAAAGATTCAAACGCAATTGCTACAATCTCATTGTGTGTCAAGACATCCGGGCCGCCAACATGGATTTCTTTATCCTCCCCCGCAGCCACATTGACACAGACTTCCGCCAGGTCTTCACCATGAATGGGATTCATTCTATATTCGCCGGTACCGAATACATATCCCCTTCCTTGTTTGGCCATTTGCAGGTAATCCAACATGTCTGAAAAGAATCCGTTGGGGTAGACGACCAGGTAATTTAATCCTGATCCTCTTAATTCCTCTGTGAATTTCAGTTTGGCCTGGATGCCCTTCAAATTTCTCATTCTCTCAGCGTTGAATACTGAAACATAGATAAACTTTGGAACACCTTCTTTTCTCGCCTCTTCCAGTAGATTCCTGTTGCCCTGATAATCAACATCCATATAGGTTAGATTATCTTTTTGTTTCGTAATTCCTATAGATGAAAACACAATATCTATATCTTTGCATATTCCCCGTATAGAATTGGCGTCTGTCACTTCACCTACTAATACTTCATCGATGTATTCACTCAGGTTTTCAAGCCTGGCAGCATTCCTTGCCAAAGCACGAACCCAGAATCCTTGTTTCTTGAACTCTTTGACGACGTGTTGTCCCAAATATCCTGTTGCACCAGCAACCAAAACCTTTTTCATTTCACTACCTCCGTTCTTGTTGTAGGGAATTTAACGGCTGCGAGTTCACCCGCCAACGGGTTTCGCAGTATCACCACAATTAACCCAAAATGCTGCAAATTCAAGGCAGGCTGCAATCGGAGCCTCAATCAGGCAGCCGGCGCTACTATGCCTACTATTACGGTCTGATTAAAGAGTGTTCTTCCAAGAACGCGATAATTTCCGATCTGATTCTCTCCTCATGCCCCAGCTGCCCCACCGCAAACACGTGGAAAGTCGTCAGGATGGCCTACAGGTCGACCTCGCACCCGACCTGAGCGACGTCGAGTGGTCAAGAAGGGCAAAAAGAAGTCCAAATTGACCTGAAATCGGCTCGAAACTCGATTGTTAAGGATCTTGGTTCGGCCGGGCATGTGCCCAGCGTTTCTTGCTTTGTCTAAACTCGAGTAATTTAAACTTCGTTTATATCTGTTTTGGCAGACCCGGGAGCGACTCATGCCTCCTGTTTAGACCCACTTCCACGCATACCAAACAGTCAGGGCATTACCCCCAAGGCTTACAATTAACAAAAATCTGTCATAAGCTGAAGGGTACATACGCACACCATTGAGGGTATAAACAAAAAAGAGTATGGCTACGATGATGTTTGCCCAGCGATTCGCGTTGTGCGGCAACGTCAGGGACAGGATAATCATAACAACCGGAATCGTCATTGTTATTGCAGATACCAACCACAACATTTCCGGAGACATCATCTCCCCCAATTCAACTTCTCCTGGTATAAAGTCGCCGCTATATAATCGCTGCACATCCCCCTGTTGATAAAGAAACATTAGAGCTACCCAAAATGCTGAGAGTATTATCCTTACAGCTTCCATAATTCACTCTCCTCCTTATGTAAATGAAAATGAACAATGTCGCAGCGATCCTGCTTGTCATGGTCGAGATGATGTCCCGTTGGGCGTAAGGGATCGTCTCCTGCCTGGAATCCCAGGTTTCGAGAGATTGACATAACTGTTAGACCATGTTTATAGAACCTTTGCCACACCGGGAATCTTTTGGAAGATTACGGCTGAGACAAAACAAGTCGGGACCACAATTATCGTTGCCAGGCCAAATTTGAGTATACTTCCAAGAGCGATATCTCTCAGCATATATGCAATAACAACGATGATTGGAATATGGAGAATATAGACAGAATAACCATGCCGAGCCAGAAACTTACCAAACTTGCCTTGCCCTTTGAAGAAGCGACTAAAGAGGGCAATTAAGCCCAGGCACATACCAACTGCAAAGATGGAGTCCCACAGCGCATAAACAGCAGATTGCCAATGACCATTACCCATGGCGTTGCCCAATACCGCTGATAATTCCAGCGAAAACAACTTGCCACTAAATGCAAGCGGGAACAAGATGACTCCCGCCACCAACGCGGACATAATTCCAGTGACGCCCATTGAGCCTGAAAGATTTTGGAACCACTTGCGGCGGGAGGCGACTGTACCAATTACGAAGAAACTCAGGTACTGGGGGAGATAGGCCAGGGTTGGAAATTCGGACACAGATTTCCCCAAAGGAATTACCATCCGGATAAAGAAAGTTACCAGAGCTAAACCTAGAATGAAGATCCCTATACCCAGATAGCCGGGGAGTGATGATTCAGTCATTGACGAGGATGTTTTATTACCTGCCAGCATACGCCAGCCAGCATAAATGATACTGAAGATCAGCAGCATAGCAACAAACCACAGAGGTCCAATACCTATGAGCTCAGGATAGATATGACGAAAAATTTGCCAGGTTAGTGGTTCCGTAATCCCGGTCAAACTGGCTGGCATGAGGAACGGACCGATCCCTGCGATCGGGTTTAGAATGAATGAGTAAATAATGAGAGGAACGCCAAGGCGGAGCAGACGACCCTTGAGAAAGGAACCTGCCCCCTTCCTGTCAAACGAGCCGGGAGTAAAATATCCTGCTAACAAGAAAAAAGCTCCCATGAACCAGGATTGATTGACCAAGGCAAACACCAACAGAACCAGGAATGCCAGGGGGCTGGTTAAGGGGGGTTCTACGTAGTAAAATGGCGAACTCGCCCCATATACCATCGCAACGTGGTGCAGAACTACAAGAATAACCAGGAATGTACGCAAATAATCGATAAAGACCAGGCGGGGTGATTTACCAATTGATGCCTGAGTAGGGGATTCCCCAGTTGGTATTATATAGTTTCGATTCATTTCTTTTCCCTTTTTTTGATTCAAAATTAGTAGAGGAGATTGGAGGGGCAAGCATTAGCGCTGATGCTTTAACGGAATTCGGTTCTCTTGAAAAGCTGAATCCCGGCCATGACTATAACCAGGCTGATGACGAACAGGATCAACAGGTTTTTCCAGAGCACCGGTTCGGAAAGACTGGCCCCGTTAAAAATATGGGTCAATGAATCAGTGGCGTAGAAGTTAGGCATGAAGCGGGCAATATTGTAGGTGGTTTCGTCAAACACAGCCAGGAAAGTGCCGAAAATCATCATGGGTACGATAAATATCATCGATAAACCACTGGCAGCTCCGGTATTTTTTGCAACTGTTGCGGTGAGCAGTCCCATACCAACAGCGGTGACCGACAGCAAACCCATAAAGACAGCCACCAGGATCAATCCAACCAAACCAACCTGGGCTTCAAATCCCAGGAGAACGGAAACAAGCAGGACAATCAAACTCTGAACCACGCCAATCACCGTATTGGCAATGATCAGACTTCCCAGGTATTCACCTGGAGAGGCAGGTGTTGAGGACACCCTTTTCAAAATACCCGAATTTCGGTAATCACAAAGAGCTAGCGCCACCATCATGCCCATGTATATGACCGCATAGCCCATGGTTCCGGGCACCAGATATTCAAAATGACTCATTTCAGGACGGGCGGGATCCTGGTATAGATTACCGAGGGCAAAATAAAATACCAGTGTTAACCCAATCGGCATCAGCAGCAAAACTGCTGCAATCATGGGATCACGGTACAACCTTTTCAATTCCACTTCAACCAGGGCATATATTTTATTGGTTTTCATTTCAGCTTCCCTCCGCAATTCTACGACCTGTGATTTTCAGAAAGACTTCTTCCAGGTCCTTTGATTGGTGTTTTTCCATCAGCTCTTGGGGTGATCCAAGAGCAATTAACTCACCATAATCGATAATACCCACCCGGTCGCTCAGCGATTCGGCTTCTTCAATGTAGTGAGTAGTCAGGATGATGGTTTTGTTTTTGTCTTTAAGAGAGGCAATGTACTCCCAGGTTCTCCTTCGAGCACGGGCATCCATTCCCACAGTGGGTTCATCAAGGAAGATGATTTCCGGATCACTAATCAAAGCCATCAACAAGTTCAATTGACGCACCATTCCTCCACTGTATCCTTTGGTCCTGCGCCGGGCTTTATCAGCAAAATCACTCTCAGCCAGGAGTTCAGCGAAGCGTTTTTTCAAGGTGCTTTTATCTAAACCGTGCAGCTTGCCCATCAGCTCGATATTTTCCTTCCCGGAAAGAAATTTGTAGAATGCGGCTTCTTGAGGGCAGAAACCAATGCGTGCCTTGATTTTGGCGAGGTCTTTGCTGATATCAAAACCGGCAATCTGGACATACCCTTCCGAAGGTTTCAATAAGCCGCACAGAATACTTATTGTGGTTGTTTTCCCGGCGCCGTTGGGTCCCAAGAATCCAAACAACTCACCTTTTCGGATTGTCAGGTCCAACTCATTAACTGCCCGGATATCATCAAATTCTTTTACCAAACCCTTGATAATAATCTCATTATGAAATTCGGCAGTTCTTGTATTTTCCATGCTGATCTCCTATCGTAGAATGAATAATTCCTTTTTTTTGAGCCAATAATTTCATAACAAATTTCTCCTGTCTAAAAGCTGATAGTCGGATCCAAGAATTTGCGCATTATCATCATACACGCAAGGTGGTATTAGTGTCATACCCCAAAGGGGTTAAAAGGGGGGGTGATTAATGGTTCAAGTTATTTTTTGAGAAATAAGGCCCGAGATAATTTCATTATCAATGCAACCCTAAAATTCAGATCCATCATATCTTTCCGGTAAATACTCGGAGAGAGCAAAGTGAGTGTAGAATGGTGTGCTAATTGTGAGTTCACCAGACTGGGATATAATTCAATTGATGTCTTCGCCATTACTGCGCACCAAACTTTTTGTTCCTGCGAATCGACCAAAACTCGTTTCTCGCCCCCTTTTAATTGGGAGACTCAACCAGGGCTTGCATACCAAACTGGCTCTGATTTCGGCTCCGGCAGGATTCGGAAAAACCACACTGGCAGCAGATTGGCTGCACGCCCAGGAAGCTCACCCATCGCCCTCGTTTGTAAGAGCTTGGCTTTCCCTTGATGCGGACGATAATGATCCGGTGCGATTCCTGACCTACTTGATCGCCTCGTTAAATCACATCCAAGGGATGAAAACCGATATAGGCACCGGGGCGTTGCAGATGATCCAGACCCCACAGCCGCCACCTCTGGAAACAATTATCTCTACTGTCATCAATGAGATCACGCTGGCAACAGAAAAAATTGTTCTAGTTCTGGATGATTACCACCTGATTGATGCGCTGCAAGTCCACGAAAGCCTGAATTTTCTGATAGAAAACCTTCCGCCGCAGCTTCATCTGGTTATCACAACCCGAGAAGATCCACCCATACACCTAGCACGTTTGCGCGTCGGTGGCCAGTTGAATGAACTGCGATCCCTTGATTTACGGTTTACGATAGATGAAACAGCCAATTTTGTGAATCAGGTAATGGGGTTGAATCTGTCAGCGGCAGATATCTCTGCCTTGGAAAGCCGTACCGAAGGTTGGATTGCAGGTTTGCAAATGGCCGCAATTTCGATGCAAGGTAGCCAAGATGTAGAAGGTTTCATTAGATCTTTCACCGGCAGCCATCGCTATATTCTTGACTACTTAATCGAAGAGGTTTTAGAACATCAACCTGAAAGCCTGCAAACATTCATGCTGCAAACCGCCATCCTGGATCGGCTAACCGGCTCCCTCTGTGATGCGGTTACCGGGCAAGAAAATGGTCGCGAAACTCTTGACGCACTTGAACGAGCGAATTTGTTTATTGTCCCGCTGGATACTGATCGGCAATGGTTTCGGTATCATCATCTGTTTTCAGATCTCCTTAAACAGCGATTATCCATTGCCAAACCTGAATTGGTCGCTAAACTCCACAGAAAGGCCAGCCTGTGGTATGCAAGCCACGATTTTCAGCGAAGATCGATTAGCCATGCCATGGCTGGGGATGATGTTGAAATGGCCGCAGATCTAATTGAAGCCAATGGACTGACTTTAATTGGACGAGGGGCCTATATAATCCTGCAAAAATGGATTAATTGCCTCCCGAATGAACTTGTCCTGACCCGTCCTTACTTGTGTGTATACCATGCTTGGGCATCAAATTATTCCCATCAATTGGAAGCTGTCGAGCCTTATCTGAATAATGCATTGCTTGCACTTGATGCCCTCCACTTGCCAGAAGCTGATGAGTTGTACAAGGATATTCAAGGTCATATTGCCACACTCCAAGCGCAAGATGCTCGACGTCAGCATAATAATCCACTGGCGATAGAGCTCTTGATTAAGGCAGTGGATCGTCTGAATAAAAGCAATACATTCGTGCGGACGCTTGCCGAACTCAATCTTGGTTTGGCTTATTTGGATGAGGGGAAATTGGTGAAGAGTGCAACCGCATTTCGGAATGCAATAGCAAGTGGTCGCGCCTCAGAAAACGATTTAGCCACCATGATCGCAATCAGTCATCTGGTCGCAGTTCTGATCTTGCAGGGGCGTTTACATGATGGAGAAAAATTATGTAAACAGACTATCCAGGATCAAGTTAATCGCCACACGGTACTTCCGCCAACAACGTGCATGATCTTTCTCCGGCTGGGATATATTTTGGCAGAATGGAATGATGCGGCTGGTTATTTTGAGAATCTCTCTAAATGTATCATCCTGGCAGATCAAATTGGCTATTATGGGGTTGTTAAATCGGTTTCACAATCGATGAAATGGTATCAGCAGCTTCTGGCAGGACAAGGAAAGATATTTGATTTTTCTTCAGAAGTATCAATTATTGTGGATCGGATATTTTCTCTGGAAATTTATGGTTCTGATTCAGTTCTGGAAATTCAGACAGTCGAGAATTATCTGGTAGATGATACTTACTTTGAGATATTTCCAGGTTTTACTGAAATAGCCCGGTCAAAGAAGCTAGCTCAACAAAATAAAGTGCCTGAGGCTTTATCGTTGCTGGCAGAGGTATATGAATCTGCCCAGAGCGTTGAGGGGATCGGTCTAATGATAGAAGCGCGGTCAGCTGAAGCATTAATTTACCAATCTCAGGGGGAAATTGACCAAGCTATAGAAGCCTTGGAAGATGCGCTTTCGTTAAGTCAATCGGAAGGCTACATTCGGACTTATGCTGATCGGGGGGAGCCAATGAAACAGTTATTAGTTGAAGTGGCAAATAGGGGGGTAATGGCAGACTACACGCTTAAGTTACTATCTGCTTTCGAACCAGATGTACAGCAAGCCTCTAAGCCTATCTCCCAGTCTTTGGTTGATCCCCTGAGCAAGCGTGAATTGGAAGTCTTGCAGCTTATCGCTGAGGGCCTATCGCGCCAGGAGATTGCTTCTCAGCTGGTTCTCTCATTGAACACAGTCAAAACACATGCCCGCAATATTTTCAGCAAACTGGGAGTGAATAGCCAGATGCAGGCTGTCCGAAAAGCCAGAGCTCTGGGGCTTCTGAAACTAGAGTAGGCCATTCAAGCCCTTATATATTTCCCGCTTATGCTAAATAAACCGAAACTCACCCGTGGATTAACCCTTGAGGGTTATGACAATCTCGGGATTGTTTTGTAAGATACATCCATGGACAATAAACACAATACTGAGTGTGAAAGATCAAATTTTTCGCTTACGCAATCGATCCGCTACCAGATAATAATTGCTGGCCGTCCGAGTGAGAATTGGACAGATTGGGTCGAAATATTTGAGATTCAGATTGAAACTGATTCGTTAGGATTGGTAACAACGACACTAACCGGGGCAGTAGATCAAGCTGGGCTGATAGGTATGCTGCGGCAGCTCTATTCTTTGGGCTACCCACTCATGTCGGTAAATTGTATTCAAATGCAGAACAATTAATGAGGTTCATCGAGGATCGCACAACGTTGACTGAAAGTTGCTTTGCTGAGTATGAGGAATGTAATAGGTTCTAAATTAGAAGATAGAATTATTTAGCCTATTGGATCAAGTTTGAGTGTATCCTTCTATAAAACTTGAGTCCTAACCTGCCTCTTAAGTTGAGCCTGAATATCACACAGGTCTGGAAAGAAAGGCAGGCAATTCTGTCCAGGGAAATACGTATTAGAAATCCTGAAACATAATTTGATTTGATGAAATAATTTAGGGAAGATTGGATCCAGCCAGCAAAGGAGGAAACAGTGACCAAGGGTATTTTATTAGGAATATTGCTTCAATGTATATCAGCGACCGGTTATTTGGTGATCGTAAATGTGACATCCATAAAGAGTGAATTATTTCGGACATCTATAATGATCCTATTCGCCAGCATTGTAGCCCTGATCTTTTTGGTATATTCCGTGAAAACTGGCCAGCAGGAGCTCACGGATATTCAACCAAAAGACTATCTGATTATCGCTGTTGGCTCGATCATGGTTATGTTTGTAGCACAGTTGATATTCTTTTTTGGCGTGGATGAAGCCAACATGACCACAATGGCCTATACTATGTTGGCGTTTCCAATTATCAGCCTGATCCTGGAATTGATAGTAGGGCGAGTCAAATTGACATCTCTGGGTCTATACGACTTAATTGGCTTTGTGTTGATGGTCGCAGGATATGTGGTCTTTGTGTCCAAGCCAATGACACAATAGACATTTACTTTTCCCATTGATGAAGCCAACTTTATATTCAAAAATTATTTTCGGATAACTGTAAAGTTAACTCTGGTGACGGTGTAGGGGGATACTGCAGATTTTTCCTAAATCGAGTCGCCAAACCAGTTGGTTTGGGTAGGTTTCTGGTGCAATTCTGGTGCAATTGGCATGGAAAGGGTGGATTCTGTGCACTCAATGGACACCTGTGAGTTGACTCCATCGAGAGGATGGACAGAAATTACCCCCATATACACTGTGTTTACATCTCTCGCACAATTCGAAGTCAGACGCTATTTATTCAATAAACCACGTTTCTTTTTAGGATTTTTCATGGTTATTCTCCGAACCACAAGTCATGTCCTGTGCACATTAGCCTATGCCCGGATTTATCATTTTCACTAACGGTATAACGGAATTGGAACAACCATAAGTTAAATTCTAAGTCACCTACTGGTGGCCAGCTGTACCCTTCACTGGCTTTGTGGGTAATGCCCAGACACTTATGAGTTATTGGGCGAACACCAAATGTGCCATCAACAGCGCCTGCGGCCTTCACCATAAAAGGCTGAAGCTGGGATAGGAAAATCGCAATGGCCCGGAAGGTAAGTAGGACGATGAAAAAGGATTTTGTCAAAGTCTTCATGTCGACATTTAGTATAGAATAGTTTCCCCGACACTAACGTAAATTTTTTTTGCCTAAAAGTAAGACTATTTGTGAGGGGATACTTAATAACCAGTAAAAATATTGTTTATAATGGAATCATCCACAATCAAGGCGGAGAAGATAAAATCGGAGAAGACAAGGAGGAATAAGATGGGGAAAAAATCAACCGAGAAAGAAAAAATAGATCTAGAGTCATTGTTTATTGAACTACTTCAGCAATTTGATGCTTCTATAGAAGGTTATCTATGGCCATGGGAAGAGGCTCGTTTGTACGAGCTGGTTTATTGCCTGGCCCTTCAGATTAAACCCTCTGATATGTCAAATGACGAAGTTCAACGTGTAATTGCTTCGATTGGGGATTTAGGATTACTCTCTCCAAAAGCTTTAGCAGAACTCAGCGCTGCGGGGGATATCGACCTATCTCACCCCGATCTTCAATTAATGAAGGAAGTTCTTGTTAGATTCGGGTGGGGCCCGGAGGAAACTTCTGCTCTGATCGTCACAATATGTGAGGTAGCTAAAGGATTTGTTGCCCATCATGAGGGGAAGGTCCAGCTGTTTTTGAGAAAATATGGCCAAAAGATGTTAGAAGAGCTCATTAGCACTATATCTTTATCCAAGATGGATCAGAAAGATGCAAAAATGGCATTCTCCCAATGGCTTCAAAACGCCGCCGGTATGCCCCTGGTTTTATCCTCCGAGGATCTCGACGAATTGTGCTCTGGTTTGGAAACAACATCAGTAGAATTTATAGATGCTGCTGATGGACTGAATCTAAACCTCACCATGGTAGATGATTTTGTTTTTTCATTCCTTGAAATGGAACAACAATTTTCTGAAGCAGAAGAAATTGAGTAAAATTCTATTTTTTTACTCCTCGGGAGGTAGATATGGGGAACCGGTTTCGTAAAGGGCAGTTTTCAAAACGCAAGGGAGGGATGGGTGACCTTCGTCCGGGGCAGCGTAGTCAAATTCGTGTGAAAAGCGAACAAGCACCGCCTCCTTTTAAGCGTTATGGTTCTTTCAAGCCTGAAATACCATGGCCAGACCGTTTAGGACCACGACAAATACTTGGTGAAAACCATGCGGAAATTCAAAAATCATTAAAAAAATTTGGGGAAGCTCAGCCGGGATTTGAATACCGCCAAACAGATCGTGAAGCACAGAGGGCTGCTCAGCGGAAGACAGGGCCGGGCAAAGCAGCAAAGCTGCTCAAGACTGCAACTCAATTACCTGGGCTTCCGGATGGATCACCCCAAACAAAGTTTCGCTCTGGCATGCCTCGAGCTATAAGTGCACTTGGCATTCCTCTTATGATATTTAAAGATAGGAAAAGAATCTGGAAAGAAGCTGGAAAAGGGAGATTGGGAAATTTTACTGACCTGAGGGTGTTCAGGTCATGGCTTGCCACCCAGCCTCCTGGAACAACTATCCCCGGGGACTTACCAGTTATTGAAGCAGTCGACAGGCATGATGGGCATATTTGTGATGTAGGCTCGAAGGAAAGAACAGAAAAGGGTACTTCTATCTCAAGCGATGAATTTGCTTTTCGAAAAGACACTGATGGAATCTGGCATTTGATTCCTGCCCCCGCTTATGTTCCCCGGTCTTACCAGAGATTTCTTCCAAAAAATATGTGGCCTAAATGGATGAAGGGTGAAGATGGGCATTGGCACTTTGTCAGTGCCCAGGAGAAGGACAAATTCGTTAAGCAAAGCGTTCCTGCTCCGAAAAGAATCGTGACGCCCCCATCGTATATGACCGGTGCCAAAACTCCAGGATTTTCTTATCAAGGAGCGGGCATGGGGCCAGGAGGGATGGCTGGCGGTATGTTTAAGCCCCATACACCCGGAAAGATACCGGGGTTGCCGCCAAACTATGGTCCACCAAAAACAAACTTTCCAAATCAAACACAACTGGGACCTATAAACCCCCATAAACCAAAAACTATTTTTGATCCCCCCGGTCCAATTGATTTTGGCGCTAGAAAAACTGGAACATTTGGGCCTCGTGTCGGTATTCCGCCAACATCTGGACTCGGCATTAGTATATCCGAGGATATACGTTCAAAATTTCGACCCAGGCCAACAGGTGGAAGACTGCCACAACCCGGACCAACGTTTACTAGCGCAGGATCAACTTTCACAAGTTCGGGATCGAGCTTTCATACTGTACGACCTGGAGAGAACTTAACCCGAATTGCTAATCAATATGGCAGCTCAGTGAATGCTTTTGCTCAAAATAATCAATGGCTACACAATCGACAAGGGAGGATTCTCAAAGGTATTCATTTTATTCGCCCGGGTGAAAGATTGAGTATTCCCGGCTCCGGCTTTAATCGCTAAATTGAGAGGATTCTAAAACTGCGAGAATAAGTTATTTAGAATGGAATCATCCACAATCAGGGACCAGTAAAGATGCCATGAGCGACCAAACAGTAGCTCGTCAACAACTCCATGCACTCTATCAAGAGTGTGTGAATTGCCCCAACACAACAAAAGAGTGTCCGGGAATACGGAGAGATCTATCCAAAGGATTTTTCCCCGACGGTTTCCATTTTGAGGCTGTACCGATTGACGCTCTGGTTGTGGCGAAAAACACCGGCCATCCTCAAGCAGGAGAATCAAAATTTACTGATTGTACAGTCGACTCGTTGTATCCAAGACTGCTAGAGGTTCAGAAAGATTTTTATCAAAACCATAAATTAAGTGAACAGCGTGACAACTTTTCCAAATATATGGCTTTATACCTCTGCGAAATATTAGAAGTACCAGAAAAGGACCTATTTACCCGCATGGCTTTTACCAATCTAGTTAAGTGCCCCACAATAAGGGAAAGCGATGTAACTCTACACGCTGATACTATGAAAAATTGCTTTCATAAATACCTCAAGAACGAGGTTGCGCTGCTGAGACCGAAAGTAATCCTGGCCCTGGGGCGTGATGCCGAAGATTATCTTATAAAGAGGTCCTGGAGATATCTCTGAGTACCGGTTCTTTTCCTGAAGCACACTTCGCGCCCGCTCAAAAAAGAAGACAAACCGAAAGAATTAGCTAAGATTAGGGAAGAAATCAACTACTTTATCAATAAGGCGAAAGAATGAACCTTGCTCTGGTCCAACTTGCAGACCTACTTTCCGAGATGAACTCCATCGGGGAAAAGATCTCCGAGATCACACAACGGCCGGCCACCATCGGGCATACCGGGGAGTACATTGCAGCAGAGATCTTTGATATCGAGCTGGAAGAATCTGCTAATGCAAAAGGGATCGACGGGCATTTCAGAAGTGGCACGCTTGCCGGCAGGACCGTCAACGTCAAATGGTATAGCAAACTGGAATACATGCTGGACATAAACCCTGGTGCTCTTCCAGATTACTTCCTGGTCATGACTGGTCCCAAGGGTCAGGCAGTGAGTTCGCGGGGAGGTATTCGTCCCTGGTTGATCAATTATGTTTTTTTTTGTTCAATGCAGCTGAGCTTGTAACTGAGCTTACTGCTCGGGGAGTGAAAATAGGGGTTGCCTCAAGTGTCCGTAAACACGAGTGGCAGGCAGCTGAGATTTATCCCAATAAAAGAAGCATGGTATATCGATTGTCCGATGAGCAAATGGCCACGATACTTGCGTTTGGATCTGATTGGGCGGAGAATTGGTTTTAGTATAAACAAACTATGACAACTAACAGTATCCTTAAAGTTGATGGAAACAAGAGAGCCAGAGTGGTATTAGCAAAGGACCTCAGCAAAGAGGACCTTCAAGTTAGGCACGTAAGCTAACAACCGCAACGCATTCCCTGGCAAAGAAAATGAGCTCGGACTCGTTTTCAATCGCAGCAGAAATACCCCGGAGTATTTCAATAGACTTGTCCTGGGAAACCTAGT
>Ga0255375_10095_pt1 | contig 15069 bp, 9 predicted proteins | sample ANMaggSeSYBR01H3_FD_182090 | JGI IMG/M metagenome (GOLD analysis project Ga0255375, IMG submission 182090) | Sediment cell enrichment communities from methane seep in Santa Monica Basin, California, United Staets - ANME aggregate JGI... | ecosystem: Environmental > Aquatic > Marine > Cold seeps >... | reverse complement strand
AATTAAATACAAGCCACGCGGTCACTCCCAGCACAGCTGCGGAACCGCCGTACCCCATTACACGCCGAATCTTACGCCCCGAGCTTTGGTCAGGACGCCACCCCTGCATTCCACTGGTCCGTTGGAGAATACGTTTGGCAAGTGCGTCCGGTGGCACAACTGGGATAAAGGCGCCAAAAAGAAGGGATTGGCTAACCAGCCATTGCTTGCGTTGTTGACAAACCTCACATTCCTTGAGGTGTTCTTTGACAAGACGTTCCTGGTCAAAAAGGTCTTCTTCATCATGTAATGCATGCAGCAGTCCGGCAACTTCTTCACATTCTCCAGCAGGATCTTCCAACAGCAGCTGGATACCGTAAATCTCCTTGAAAGCTGCCCGTGCCCGGTGAAGCAGCACCTTGACGTTTGAGATGGTGATGTTTAATATCTCGCCTATCTCGGTATAGCTGAACCCATTCAATTCACGAAGAACGAGGATTTCCCGGTGCGGCACACTCAGCTGGTCCAGCGTGTTTTTTACACGGTCTGCTGTTTCTCTCAGCAGGGTTTCTTTTTCAGGGCTTGGATTAGCTGATATCACGTGTTCGCCTTCCTCGAGCGAGTCAACCTCACGTTCCTTTCTGATGAGATCAATAAAATAATTGTGTGCCAATCTGAAGATCCAGGTGCGGAAATTCCAGGGGGAGCCAAAGCGGTCCAAATTGGTATGTGCCCGAATAAAAGCCTCCTGAGTTAAGTCCTCTGCCATGGCTGGATCACGGCAAAGCGTCAGGGCATAGTTATAAACAGATTGAAAATACCGGTAAAACAAAGTGGTAAATGCTTTGCGATCGCCCTTAGCAGCTTTTTGCACAAGCCGTACATCTGGGTTGCTTGGTTGAGTCATAATGTCCCTTAATTAATAAACGACAGATCAGGCAATAATGTTACATCTGAATATTCATTTATCTTGTTTAACCTGACACGTTGGAAATGAACTATGTGCCCACACCGATTAAATTCCTGGCAGAAACTGCCAAGAATTACTGAGAAAGTAAAGGAAATCTCAAATGGAGAAGTGAAAGTGATAAACCTCCAGACATTGTTAATTGGCTGAACTAGATATTATTGGTAAATTTATAACAGGTAGCTCTGGGTCAGAATCTAGTGGTTACAATCAACAACATATACGGCGGTTATTGAGCAAGGGTATATTCAGGATGAAGAAAATCAGACAAGACGGAATTCGTGTGACTTCGCTGATACTTACAAACGAATCACGTCCCCACAAAACTCACAAGTAATACTCTCCATCCCACGCAGCACAACCTGATTGATCGCTCCGCCGCAGGATGGGCATTTCGTTGGCGCATCCTTGACTTTTTTGGCAGTAGCCTCATCAATGGCAATGGCTCTTGTCCCGTCAAATTCCTTCCCTTTGGCACGTTTAAGCAGAGCTTTCCATTCGTCGCCGCTTTGCCAGATATGTATATGCAAGAGGTCAAAGGGCACGCCGCTGCCAAAGCGCACCTCGATATAATCATCTTTATTCAAAAAACCATCTTTGCGGGCCTTTGTTTCCTCAATCAGTGCCAGGGGGGCTTCCCAGAGCAAGTCCTGCACTAACTTTTTCTCCGTTGCCACAAAAAGCACCTTCTTCGTCGTCACCTTTTCCTTCTGCTCAAAAAGGATTCGCTGGTCAGTCAGATACAGCACTCCCTCAGGGTCATTTTTGGTCTGCTTTCCACCCTTCGCCCAAACCGCCTTAACCGCCATGATCCCTGATTCAGTTGCCAGCAGCTCAAAGCTCGCCTCGCTGAGTTCAGTCAGCATCCATTCCAGTTTTGTGAGATGGTTCTTTACTTTTTGAACGTCGCTGCTAAATTGATCGTATCCGCCGCGGATGCTTCGCTCCGCTGCCTCGACGCGGCCTTCCAGAGATTCCACCTGCGCCTTGAGCTTGCTCAGGCGCGGCTGCAGGGCTGCCGGCGCCCCGCTTTCTCCCGCCAATCCCGCGATCTGCGCCTCCAAAGGATGTAAGGATCGCTCCATGATACTCGCTTCTTTTTCAATTTGCGCTTCTAGGTTGGGCACAATCCCGGCCCATTCTTTTTCAAAATCTGCCGCCGTCTCTTCCAGCTCTTTCTCGAAAGCGTACCCCCGTTCACGCAGGGATTCAATCCGCCGATCCATCCCGTTGACAGATGTACCCAAATCCTCCAGGCCATCCCGGATGTCCGTCAACCGCACCGAAGTTTGCAAATCCCGCGAAGAAGATTGCAGGCTTTGAATATCACTTTTTACTTGTTCGGCAAGACTTTGATTTGACATGAGATCTCCTTCTGCAGGTGAATGGATGGCTCTATTCTAACTGATTTTCCCCATTGCCGAAACCTGGAAAACCCTCTTTTGGGATACTTCGCAATGAAACGAAGGGGAAATCCCCACAATGCTGCCTCAGAAATAAGCGCAGTACTTAAATAAACGACCATGATGAAGAAAATCGCCTGCCGTGCGCTTGCAGTCCTGAATGTTTTCTGTTTAATGATGAACACTCAGTTCAAAACTATTGACCATCTATTTGCTTCAAGGGGGACCTGCTCCGAATTTCCCAACGGGTATGTTATGATTAAAAGTGAACTACAAACGCCTATTGTTCAATAAGGATGGGTAAATATGGGTGACAAAGGAAAAAGAGATAAGGGCAAACGAGAAACAAAAAAGAAAGCAAAACTAACCATTAAAGAAAAGCGTAAACAGAAAAAGGAAAAAGGATTAACTGGTTCATAACCTTCGGGTTTGTGACAGTATGAGATTCTTCGCCTCTTCTGCGTTTAGGCAAAGAATCTCATAAGTCCCAGGACGTGTCTAACTCAAGGCACCCTTTCGATAAAGCGCTCTTCGATTCCTTCCTTTGGTCGCAGGACAAGCAGGATAAAATCAGGATGTAAAACAAGCGAATCTGTTGCCTTATTTTTCTAAACTAACTACTAAATACTGATCACTTATCACATACCCAATCATTTCCCTCTATCAACGCGCCTGGCATCCCCTGCACACATTCAAACGATTGAAAATTCATAAGTTGAAAATTTATCGTTCCAACCTGCCAACGTTCAACTCTCTTTCCCTATGCTATACTCAGATTAGGCGCTGTTCCCTGAGAAGCCAAACCAGAAGAATAGTGATGCTACTTCCTTTGGACAGGGCTGATCAGCTGATTATCCACCTGTAGAGAATCTTCTACCTGTACTCATGGTTCTGAGCACCCTCCCCTCTTGGTTTTATCCTTTGGTTTTTGGTTATCCAAAAAGGAGTCAGTAAATCGATGCATATCTATCATGGAAAAATAATTTCATTAGATGCCGATAATAATATTTATAATTACCTTGTTGAAGAGCAAGGACGAATTATCTATTTAGGAGATTCCTTACCTCCAGAATATGAAACACATAGTTCAGTAACAGAATTAGGGGATCGTGTATTATTGCCGTCTTTTGGGGATGGGCACCTGCACTTCTCCAGCTGGGCCTTGTTCGCAGTCTCCTATTTTGATGTCCGGGAAGCAAGAGATATTCAAGGAATCAAAGAGATTATTCATGATTACCTCTCCCAGAAGGATAAATTAAAAACGGTTATCGCCTACGGGGTGTCTAAACACAGTGTAAAGGAAAAACGGTTGATCACCCGGGCAGAACTGGATGAAGCCTGTCCTGATATTCCATTGGTTATTTTCTGTTATGATGGGCACTCAGGTGTTTTTAATACCAAAATGTTGGAAAAGTTTCCCGACGAGGTCAAAAATCTTCCAGGTTTTCAGGAGGAAAAAGGCCACATGTTTAATGAGGCCTATTTTGCAGGGGTTGATTTCGCGACCTCTATGGTCCCTCCCCTGGATCTCGTAAAAAGCATTCTAGGAGCTTATGACCTCCTGGCTGAAAAAGGGATTGGATTAATCCACGTAACAGAAGGAATCGGATTTCCCAATGATTTGGACATCACACTTGTTAGTTTAATTGCCAGAGCCCGAAGCAAGAAAAATCAGTTTCAAACCCGACTGTTCTTTCAAACCATGGAAGTGGAAAAAGCCCTCAAGCGTAAACTTCCCCGCATTGGTGGATGTTTTGCCACAGCTCTTGATGGATGCTTCGCTGCCTGTGATGCAGCGTTACATGAACCTTATAGTAATGACCCGAATAATAAAGGCATTCTTTTCCAAACTGAAGAAGAGGTGTTTGAATTTACCAAAAAAGCGAACCGGGCTGGCTTACAGATTGAAATGCATGTTATCGGGGACGCGGCTGTTTCCCGGGCAGTCAAGGCGCTTGAAGCCGCCTTGCTGGATTATCCCCGGGAAGATCATCGGCACACACTAATTCATGCTTGCCTGATTCCTCCCGATGATTTGAAAAAAATCGCCAAGTTAGGAATTGGAATTACGGTTCAACCCGGATTTTTAATCAGCCCCCTGGAGCCCATAGAATACTTAAATGAAATCCTCGGATCACGGGTCAAAACAAGTTCTCCGCTGAAATCAATTTTAGAAGCAGGAATACATCTCAGCGGTGGATCAGATGCTCCAGTGACTCATCCTGACCCAATTGAGGGAATCTATGGAGCTTGTAATCATCCTTATGACCCAGATCAATCGGTTTCGATTGTAGATGCTCTAAAAATGTATACCTACGAAATAGCCTGGACTGGTTTTGATGAAAAAGAACGAGGGAGCCTGGAAGAAGGGAAAATAGCAGATATGGTAATTTTGAACCAGGATCCTCTGCTGCTTGATCCCAAAGATCTGCTTTCATTAAAAGTAGAAAAGTTGTTTTTAAAGGGAGAAGAATACCAATCCGGTATGGAGCTGGGGGGAATGCTCTGGAACAGTTTTACCGGCAGCAAGGAGAAGATTTAGAAGCGAAAAGTCTTTGAACTTAGAGATCATTGGATTTTATACCCTAACCCGCAGGTTAAGGTTCGAGTTCAACAATGCCCAAGAAAGACACCTGGAAAGTATATTTTTCCAACAAAGAAAGGAGGAAAGATGTTAAAGCAGCCGGACCGAATTGTTATCTATCCCCAAAAGGACAGTAAGCCCGATTACCTGCTTTGTTGGATTCCACCGGGTAATTTCGCCCTTGTTTCGGGAGGAAATGCGGAAACTGAATCTGAATTGAAAGAATATTATCCGACTGGAATCGAAACCGAATTTAGCCAGGATGGTTTTGATGAATTCGGCATTTCTATACCTTATGATCTTGATGCGCTTCGCGAAGCATATCTGGAGCTAAGTAAAGCTGGAATGTTTGCTGAGGTCGATTTTGTCGATCTTAAAAAACTTCAAAAGTACGTTGCGGAAAAAGATGACAACAATATCCAGGAATTAGTTGAAAAACTCTCTGAAAAAGACATTGAGTTGGAAGAAGTAAAGCAAGAACCGGTATTGGGAAAATTATTGGAAGAACCCAAGAGTACAGGAAGAGAGGATCCAGGAAAAGCTTTCCAAAGATTGTCAGGAAATCTTGAACCAAAGGACATATAAGCACCAGGAGAATTTAATATGCCGCTAAATTCGCAAGGAAAATTAATCATTTACTGCTTGAATGTTGGGCAGGGTGATACGACAATAATTATCACCCCGAAAAATCATTTAATTATCATCGATGCAATTAGAGCGAAAAAAATAGAAAATCTTCTCGACCAGATAGGTTTCGAAGAGGATCAGAAAATTGATCACCTGGTTGTTTCACATCCTCATAATGATCATTACAGCGGCGTGAATCGATTAATAAAGAAATATGGAGCCAAGGAAGTCACATTTAGCTCTTTGCGTCGGTACGAACAAAGGGTTCCTGGTTATGTAGGGATTATAAATACCGCGGCTGAAGATAACATTCCAATGAATTTTCTGTCCGGCTATAAACAAATGAACCCTGATGCTTCGCCCTTTTTGGATCCCAAAACTTTTGGACTTGAATTATTGGGGCCATCAAACCAGTTTATTGAAGATCTCTACCAATCTGGAAAGCTTGAAGTAAACCATTACTCCATTGTTGCCCGATTGGTTTGGGGAAAATTCAGAATGATAATTGCTGGAGATGCACAAATGGAGAACTGGGCTCATTTCGATAGAGAGAAAATGCTGGAAGATCCCTGCACGGTATTGAGATCTGCTCATCACGGGAGCGCGAATGGCACCCAATTTGAGAGAATAGCCCGATTAAACCCCAGGGTTGTCATTGTTTCATCTGATCCCAATGGAAAAGATGAATTACCCGATTTGATTGGATGCACCACGATGCTGCGTTATCACCGGAAAAGCTCTAATCCAATTGTTGCCCTTACTAACCTTACGGGTTCAATAAAAATCGAAGTTAAGAGTACCGGCAGTAGAAAAGTGTTTTCATTTGGCGAGTCCAAGAGCGACAATATCGATATTAATCAAGCGGCAGCGCTGAAACGAAGCACTGACCCTACAAAATGGAAAGACCTTACCCTGGAGAAATTGCCTTCTTAAGGGTAAAGTCTGGGTAATCCAATGAAAAGTATTGCCCCGGTAATAAACCAAATAATCCGGGATGCAATAAGCACAGCAATAGGGACTTGGTCCGCACCTGAAATGAAACTACTCTTCAGATACGAGGGAACAATTACTCATGGAAAAAAGAACTAATAACATTAAAAAAGCGTTTGATTTTTTGATTACCCACGCCCAGGAAAAAAAATCTTTTTCAGTTGAGCAATTTTCTACTGAAACAGGGTGGTCTATCTCTGAGACCCAGGAAAGAATTTCCAATCGCCTGAGCGATCTTATTTATCAAGAAGGAGAACGGTTTTTTGCTAAACCTGAAATTCTCCGGGTGCGTTTGGATGATTTCAAAGAACTCCTGGATCAGAAAAAACGCCTGTTTGCAGATTATGTTTTAGAGGTGTCATCAAGCGTTCTTATCTATGAATTCTTTATGCCGCTAACCCGGGAAGACAGATTGCGTGAAGCACTCGATAACCTGTTTTATCGAGATACAATCGAACAGAGAATTCAAGAAATTGGTATTCCAGGAATTCGCGCAGGGCTAAAACTATCCTCTGATTATTCTGAAGACAAAATCCGGGATATGGTATTTGACTTTATAGAAAGCACAATCGGCGGTTTCTCGATATACCTGGTGAATGGACGCTACAGGGCAGATGTCCTCGCTTCTCGTGCGGAAGTCGTTTCCAGGCCATTCGCCTCTGGTCCATATATTGTTGAAGAGACAACCGCCATTGTCCGGTTTGTCCTGCCGGTAGAAACAGATGCAGGGAAATTTGAACACGGCAAGATATTGGAACCTGCATCAGTGGTAAGCGGCACCCAGAAGCGGGCAGATTTGTTGAGTTGGTTGTTTCTAAATTTCTTTGCAGAAGCGTTAATCCGTGTAGTGCAAAAGGAAGATGAAATCTGGCTGCTTGAATCGGGCATGCGATCCGCGTTTTATCGCTGGATCCGACGGGAAGAGGATGAGTGATCTATAACTTCGGGGAATAATCAATCAACGGAACTGTCTTTTTCACCAACTCTTAAGTCTTACTACCACCCTTCGATACCCCTTCGGCTCTTACCTCGACAAACTCGGTGTCCGCTCAGGACAGGCAGGATAGGCTCAGGATGCCTGTGAAGTTGATCTACTACTTACTGAAAACTAACCCATCACTCAATCTCCAAATCCCAAAGTCCCCCAGTCTCAAAGTCTCCCGCTCACACCTTCACGCACTCTCCCCTCTTCACCTGGAATCGGTCAAAATCCCGGGCAACATACACTTCCGGAAATACCGCGCTGGCTTCCTCCAGCACCTGGCCTTCCCGATAACGGCGGGAGATATGGGTTAGCAGCAGGGTCCCCACACCAGCCTCATTCGCCAGCTCTCCAGCCTGGCTGGCTGTCAGGTGACCAAACTGCTCCGCCAGCTCTTTTTCCGTTTCTAGATAGGTGGCTTCAATCACCAGGGCATCCGCTCCCCGGGCAAATTCCACCAGGTTATCCGTACGCCCGGCATCGCCAACATGAACCAACTTGGTACCAGCTTGCACTTCTCCCAACACCATTTCCGGATCAATCCTGCGTCCATCCGGAAGGGTGACTGCGTTTCCATTCACCAGCTCACCGCGCCAGGAACCAGGAGGGATCTTCAACGCCTTGGCCTTTTCAGGAAGAAATGGACGGCGGGGAAACTCCTCAAATACAAATCCAAAACAATCTGGAGTCCGGTGATAAACCGGGAAAGCAGTGACGGTAAAATCGTTTTCTTCAAATATCAATCCCGACTCCAGGTCCTGGAAAATGATCTCTACAGGGGGATACTTACCCTTCAGCACTACGCCAAACAGCAGGTCACGGATGCGATCCAGGGCCGATTTTCCCCCCGCAATGAGGATTTTATCCATCGTTTCCCAACGCACAAAGGTGGAAATTAAGCCTCCCAGACCCAGAATATGATCCAGGTGCCCGTGGGTGACCAAGATGCGGTCCAGGCGTTTAAAACCCAATCCGGACTTTAAAATCTGGCGCTGGGTACCTTCTCCGGCGTCAATTAGAAAGCGGTGTTCCCCCCGTAAAACCACCTGGGATGTTAATCCCCGCTGTACGGAGGGTGCTGAGGCGCTGGTTCCTAAAAAAACAATTTCGAACAAAATATATTCCTTCGGTACGAGAATAACTGTCACTCTTATTTTACCGCATGAAGGGAAGCTGGGAGAGGGGGAGATTGGGAGACTGGGAGACATAGGGATTAATAATATGGTCATTAAGAGGAAGTTGTAGGCCGACGTGGCAATCTTCTGAACAATTCAGGAAATTGTCGTGCTCAAAGCAATCAGAATAACCATTTTTATTTTGTCATTCCGAGTGCAACGAGGAATCCATCATAAGTTCATATTACGACTACCAAATCTATGTATATTTTGGTTTGATTTAATTTTGATCTAAGTATGGATCCTTCGGTTCCCTCAGGATGACAAAAGGAGAAGAAAGTCCCACTAAGGTGGGACTTAGGTTACATAGCCCGTGAATTAGAAGCCTGTCCAGAGTAGCATGAGCAATGCGAATGCATATCGAAGGGCCGGGCGATCGTGAGACTTCCACTTACCCAGACCTCCGAGGTCGCTACGACCTCGGAGGTCTACCATTCAACCAATCATGCTATAATTCTGACAGGTTTGCAGGAAAATTTAAAATGGTAAAATCGTCCCCAAAATCCAAAACCAAAGCTAAATCCCCAGCACCAGGAAAGAACCTGGCGCTGACCGGGTTATTGTTGTCTGCTCTGGGTATCGTGGCCGCACTGGGTTTATTCTCCAGCCAAAGAGACACCATCCTGTCAACAATCCAATCCCTGCTTTTAAAAGGATTCGGGTGGGGTAGTTACCTCCTGCCGCTGCTACTCTTAGGCGGAGGCTTGTTAATCCTGCTGCGGAAAATGGAAGGAGCACCCAAATTTTCCCCGGTACAAATAACCAGCTTCGTGATCCTCTACCTGGCGGGATTAATCTCCCTGCAGTATTTCACATTCCCGGTGGATTTTAACGCCTCCCGGACAATTGCCGCTGAAGGATTGGGAGGTGGATATGCGGGCGCTTACCTGCTGGCGCCGCTGCAATCCACTTTTGGATCAGCGGGAACTGCCATAGCCATTTTTGCGGTGATCCTGCTCAGCCTGTCACTCACCCTCGATATCCCGGTTCTGGATCTATTCAAGTGGGTTCCCGGATTTGCGGAATCCATTAAGAATTTATTCCGGAAACTGTTCCCCAGGCAGGAAAAACCTGCTCCTATGGCCGCTGCTGCGGCAAAAATTCCCACTCCCATCCTCAGGCGGGCGCCCGAAGCCCAGTCAGACACATCTGCAGAGCCCTCCATGTTTCCCGAGGATACACCGGATCTAAACTGGGTCCTTCCTCATGTCCCTGACATCCTTAATATCGGGCAAGACATTGAACCCAATGAAGAATTTGACCAGCACCGGGCGGCCATCATCGAAGAAACCCTGGAATCATTTGGCGCCCCGGGGCACGTGGTGGAAATCAACCGCGGTCCCACAATCACTCAATTTGGAGTGGAACCGGATTTTATTGAGGTCAGAAATCAAAAACGACGTGTCCGGGTCAGCAAAATTACCGGGCTGGCTGATGACCTGGCGCTGGCCCTAGCAGCCAGACGCATCCGCATGGAAGCACCTGTTCCAGGGAAGGGTTATGTAGGTATAGAAGTTCCCAATGAAGAGATTTCCCTGGTAGCGCTTCGTGATGCCATTCAAGGTCCCGGTTTTAAAAAGTTGAAAACACCGCTGAAGTTTGCCCTTGGACGAGATGTGTCCGGGAAGGCGCTTGCCGCTGATCTGGCTGATATGCCGCACCTGTTAATTGCCGGTACCACCGGTTCTGGCAAATCGGTCTGTGTCAACTCTTTGATCTCATGCTTTTTGCTTCATAACACACCGGATGATCTACGCATGATAATGGTTGATCCCAAACGTGTAGAACTTTCCGGGTATGACGGCATCCCCCACCTGCTGGCTCCGGTAGTAGTGGACCTGGAGCGCGTGGTCGGTGTTTTACAGTGGGTTTCCCGGGATCCGAGGATTTCATTTAAGTATTCTATGGGCTCCAGGGGGCTGATTAAAAATCCGGGTTGAACCGTAATTCCAATTCCTAACTTGGCGATTTTTTTCAAATCATCGGGAGGAATCAGGCAAGCATGAATTAGTGTGTGCCGATGATCTTCCCGGGGATAATCCAGCAAGGCGGCTTCAAGCGCCTTGACTGCCCGGGAAACAGCCGCGTCCCCGATAACATGCATTTCAATCTGTAAGCCAGCCCGGTTCGCTTTTTTGGTAAATTCAAACACCTCTTCTTCAGTTTGGAAAAGAATGCCTTTATTATTCGGGTCATTACTATAAGGTTCATGTAACGCTGCATCACAGGCAGCGAAGCATCCATCAAGAGCTGTGGCAAAACATCCACCAATGCGGGGAAGTTTACGCTTGAGGGCTTTTTCCACTTCCATGGTTTGAAAGAACAGTCGGGTTTGAAACTGATTTTTCTTGCTTCGGGCTCTGGCAATTAAACTAACAAGTGTGATGTCCAAATCATTGGGAAATCCGATTCCTTCTGTTACGTGGATTAATCCAATCCCTTTTTCAGCCAGGAGGTCATAAGCTCCTAGAATGCTTTTTACGAGATCCAGGGGAGGGACCATAGAGGTCGCGAAATCAACCCCTGCAAAATAGGCCTCATTAAACATGTGGCCTTTTTCCTCCTGAAAACCTGGAAGATTTTTGACCTCGTCGGGAAACTTTTCCAACATTTTGGTATTAAAAACACCTGAGTGCCCATCATAACAGAAAATAACCAATGGAATATCAGGACAGGCTTCATCCAGTTCTGCCCGGGTGATCAACCGTTTTTCCTTTACACTGTGTTTAGACACCCCGTAGGCGATAACCGTTTTTAATTTATCCTTCTGGGAGAGGTAATCATGAATAATCTCTTTGATTCCTTGAATATCTCTTGCTTCCCGGACATCAAAATAGGAGACTGCGAACAAGGCCCAGCTGGAGAAGTGCAGGTGCCCATCCCCAAAAGACGGCAATAATACACGATCCCCTAATTCTGTTACTGAACTATGTGTTTCATATTCTGGAGGTAAGGAATCTCCTAAATAGATAATTCGTCCTTGCTCTTCAACAAGGTAATTATAAATATTATTATCGGCATCTAATGAAATTATTTTTCCATGATAGATATGCATCGATTTACTGACTCCTTTTTGGATAACCAAAAACCAAAGGATAAAACCAAGAGGGGAGGGTGCTCAGAACCATGAGTACAGGTAGAAGATTCTCTACAGGTGGATAATCAGCTGATCAGCCCTGTCCAAAGGAAGTAGCATCACTATTCTTCTGGTTTGGCTTCTCAGGGAACAGCGCCTAATCTGAGTATAGCATAGGGAAAGAGAGTTGAACGTTGGCAGGTTGGAACGATAAATTTTCAACTTATGAATTTTCAATCGTTTGAATGTGTGCAGGGGATGCCAGGCGCGTTGATAGAGGGAAATGATTGGGTATGTGATAAGTGATCAGTATTTAGTAGTTAGTTTAGAAAAATAAGGCAACAGATTCGCTTGTTTTACATCCTGATTTTATCCTGCTTGTCCTGCGACCAAAGGAAGGAATCGAAGAGCGCTTTATCGAAAGGGTGCCTTGAGTTAGACACGTCCTGGGACTTATGAGATTCTTTGCCTAAACGCAGAAGAGGCGAAGAATCTCATACTGTCACAAACCCGAAGGTTATGAACCAGTTAATCCTTTTTCCTTTTTCTGTTTACGCTTTTCTTTAATGGTTAGTTTTGCTTTCTTTTTTGTTTCTCGTTTGCCCTTATCTCTTTTTCCTTTGTCACCCATATTTACCCATCCTTATTGAACAATAGGCGTTTGTAGTTCACTTTTAATCATAACATACCCGTTGGGAAATTCGGAGCAGGTCCCCCTTGAAGCAAATAGATGGTCAATAGTTTTGAACTGAGTGTTCATCATTAAACAGAAAACATTCAGGACTGCAAGCGCACGGCAGGCGATTTTCTTCATCATGGTCGTTTATTTAAGTACTGCGCTTATTTCTGAGGCAGCATTGTGGGGATTTCCCCTTCGTTTCATTGCGAAGTATCCCAAAAGAGGGTTTTCCAGGTTTCGGCAATGGGGAAAATCAGTTAGAATAGAGCCATCCATTCACCTGCAGAAGGAGATCTCATGTCAAATCAAAGTCTTGCCGAACAAGTAAAAAGTGATATTCAAAGCCTGCAATCTTCTTCGCGGGATTTGCAAACTTCGGTGCGGTTGACGGACATCCGGGATGGCCTGGAGGATTTGGGTACATCTGTCAACGGGATGGATCGGCGGATTGAATCCCTGCGTGAACGGGGGTACGCTTTCGAGAAAGAGCTGGAAGAGACGGCGGCAGATTTTGAAAAAGAATGGGCCGGGATTGTGCCCAACCTAGAAGCGCAAATTGAAAAAGAAGCGAGTATCATGGAGCGATCCTTACATCCTTTGGAGGCGCAGATCGCGGGATTGGCGGGAGAAAGCGGGGCGCCGGCAGCCCTGCAGCCGCGCCTGAGCAAGCTCAAGGCGCAGGTGGAATCTCTGGAAGGCCGCGTCGAGGCAGCGGAGCGAAGCATCCGCGGCGGATACGATCAATTTAGCAGCGACGTTCAAAAAGTAAAGAACCATCTCACAAAACTGGAATGGATGCTGACTGAACTCAGCGAGGCGAGCTTTGAGCTGCTGGCAACTGAATCAGGGATCATGGCGGTTAAGGCGGTTTGGGCGAAGGGTGGAAAGCAGACCAAAAATGACCCTGAGGGAGTGCTGTATCTGACTGACCAGCGAATCCTTTTTGAGCAGAAGGAAAAGGTGACGACGAAGAAGGTGCTTTTTGTGGCAACGGAGAAAAAGTTAGTGCAGGACTTGCTCTGGGAAGCCCCCCTGGCACTGATTGAGGAAACAAAGGCCCGCAAAGATGGTTTTTTGAATAAAGATGATTATATCGAGGTGCGCTTTGGCAGCGGCGTGCCCTTTGACCTCTTGCATATACATATCTGGCAAAGCGGCGACGAATGGAAAGCTCTGCTTAAACGTGCCAAAGGGAAGGAATTTGACGGGACAAGAGCCATTGCCATTGATGAGGCTACTGCCAAAAAAGTCAAGGATGCGCCAACGAAATGCCCATCCTGCGGCGGAGCGATCAATCAGGTTGTGCTGCGTGGGATGGAGAGTATTACTTGTGAGTTTTGTGGGGACGTGATTCGTTTGTAAGTATCAGCGAAGTCACACGAATTCCGTCTTGTCTGATTTTCTTCATCCTGAATATACCCTTGCTCAATAACCGCCGTATATGTTGTTGATTGTAACCACTAGATTCTGACCCAGAGCTACCTGTTATAAATTTACCAATAATATCTAGTTCAGCCAATTAACAATGTCTGGAGGTTTATCACTTTCACTTCTCCATTTGAGATTTCCTTTACTTTCTCAGTAATTCTTGGCAGTTTCTGCCAGGAATTTAATCGGTGTGGGCACATAGTTCATTTCCAACGTGTCAGGTTAAACAAGATAAATGAATATTCAGATGTAACATTATTGCCTGATCTGTCGTTTATTAATTAAGGGACATTATGACTCAACCAAGCAACCCAGATGTACGGCTTGTGCAAAAAGCTGCTAAGGGCGATCGCAAAGCATTTACCACTTTGTTTTACCGGTATTTTCAATCTGTTTATAACTATGCCCTGACGCTTTGCCGTGATCCAGCCATGGCAGAGGACTTAACTCAGGAGGCTTTTATTCGGGCACATACCAATTTGGACCGCTTTGGCTCCCCCTGGAATTTCCGCACCTGGATCTTCAGATTGGCACACAATTATTTTATTGATCTCATCAGAAAGGAACGTGAGGTTGACTCGCTCGAGGAAGGCGAACACGTGATATCAGCTAATCCAAGCCCTGAAAAAGAAACCCTGCTGAGAGAAACAGCAGACCGTGTAAAAAACACGCTGGACCAGCTGAGTGTGCCGCACCGGGAAATCCTCGTTCTTCGTGAATTGAATGGGTTCAGCTATACCGAGATAGGCGAGATATTAAACATCACCATCTCAAACGTCAAGGTGCTGCTTCACCGGGCACGGGCAGCTTTCAAGGAGATTTACGGTATCCAGCTGCTGTTGGAAGATCCTGCTGGAGAATGTGAAGAAGTTGCCGGACTGCTGCATGCATTACATGATGAAGAAGACCTTTTTGACCAGGAACGTCTTGTCAAAGAACACCTCAAGGAATGTGAGGTTTGTCAACAACGCAAGCAATGGCTGGTTAGCCAATCCCTTCTTTTTGGCGCCTTTATCCCAGTTGTGCCACCGGACGCACTTGCCAAACGTATTCTCCAACGGACCAGTGGAATGCAGGGGTGGCGTCCTGACCAAAGCTCGGGGCGTAAGATTCGGCGTGTAATGGGGTACGGCGGTTCCGCAGCTGTGCTGGGAGTGACCGCGTGGCTTGTATTTAATT
>Ga0255375_10094_pt1 | contig 15079 bp, 10 predicted proteins | sample ANMaggSeSYBR01H3_FD_182090 | JGI IMG/M metagenome (GOLD analysis project Ga0255375, IMG submission 182090) | Sediment cell enrichment communities from methane seep in Santa Monica Basin, California, United Staets - ANME aggregate JGI... | ecosystem: Environmental > Aquatic > Marine > Cold seeps >... | reverse complement strand
TTATGGCAATATCTCGATCAAGGGCACAATTACCCTGGTGGATATGACACTACCGGACTCCTTTCTAGCGCGTTTCACGGGGCCGAAGTATGGTACGGAGGGGATTCGACAACTCCTGGGCGTGGCGGGGCGTCCCTTGCTGGCGACGGCGATCAAGCCGCGCGGGTTGGAGCCGGAAGGCTTCGCTGATATCGTGCGGCGCTTTGCGCTGGGGGGTGGGGACCTCATCAAAGATGACCATAACCTGGCGGATGCGGATTTTGATAGTTTTCAGGCGCGGATAGAAGCCTGTGGCCGTGCGATTGATGAGGCAGAAGCGGAAATCGGGCGGAAGTGTCTGTACTTCCCGAATATCCTCGCGCCGCTGGAACGCCTGGATCGTTGTTTTGCCGCTGTAGTGAAACAGGGTATTCATGGCGTACTGGTTTGCCCGCAGATTTTGGGCTTCGATGTGATCCGCGCTTACAGCCAGAAATACCCGCTCGTGTTTATGGCGCATCCCGCCTTCGCGGGCAGTTATTACGCGGATCGCCTCCAGGGTATTGCGCCGGATCTCTATACCGGTACCCTGATGCGCCTGATCGGTTGTGATATTTCGGTCTTCCCGAATTTCGGGGGACGCTTCGGTTTGAATGAGCAGGAGTGTGTTGATATTAACACGCGCTTGCGTGAGCCTCTGGGCGATCTGAAACCCGCACTGCCTGCGCCTGCGGGGGGAATGAGCTTTGAACGGCTGCCCTCACTCGGAAAGACCTATGGCGAAGATGCGATCTTCCTCATTGGCGGCGGGCTGTTGCGACATGGCGAGGCGCTCAGTGAGGCTACGGCGGACTTTCTTAATGTGATTCGCGAAGAATTCCCTGAACGCGTAATGACGGTTGATGATGGCTTCGCTTCTGCCTGTGAGTTGCCCGGCGTACAGGATGTTTCTCAGAAATCCCATCTTCCCTTCAAGAGCGCCTTCGAATGGGAGCATCGTGCTGAGGTGGCGTATAAAGCCGATGATATGCTGCCCTTCCAGGGCGTAAAACGTGTGGAACTGCTGGGCAAGGCAGAAGAGATGATGGACTTTGATCTCCGTTATTTCGAGCTTGAAGCCGGTGGGTTCACCAGCCATGAAAAACATGTCCACACCCATGCCATCATCGCCGTGCGCGGTGAGGGTGTACTGCTGCTGGAGGAGGAAGAAATTCCGCTGAGACCGATGGACATCGCCTACGTCGACGCGCTTAAACCGCATCAACTTCGCAATCCACACGAGGAAGCCTTCGGTTTCTTCTGCATTGTCGACCGTGATCGGGATCGGCCCATGCCTGTGTAATCTGAGTGATCAAAAAAAGCTGCACGGCATAGGCTATGCAGCTTTTTTAATAGCTCGTCTTATCCCTAAGCGGATTTCTTCCGCAGGAAGGTGAATGCGGCGACTACGACGAGGATGCCGATCAAAATGATAAGCATCATGTTGTTGTTTCCATCTGCATTACTTCCTGCGTCCCCTTCGCTGACAGTGACAACGCTGGCCTGTCCTTCGGTGTTGTAAGGCATGTAGTCATTCAGGTTGAATTCGACGTAGTTCTGCGTTGAGGCGTCCTGACCTCCTTCTGCGTAAGCGATCCAGGCCTTGAGATCGGTAGTGTCATAGACAATATTGAGGAGATTTCCATTATCCGAGGCTACAGATTTGGAAAGGTGGATCATGCGCTCCGCGTTGATTTTTCCCTTATAGGTGCGCAGCAGATTGAAGGCGAGATCGTTGTCCATGGTGTAATAGATCACATTGGGCATGATATTTGGCGCCACTTCATCGGAGGGGTCGTTATCGCCCCAGATAATGGGGGGATCGGGTGCGAAGGATTTGATCTTCACGGCCTTGTTGTTTTTGCCGTCGCCGAAGTAAAAGCGGTATTTCTTGATCAACTTGGCCTCGGTGACTGCTGCCAGCGCTTCGTCCATATTAGAGGCATCATAAAGGATATCCCGGAACAACGACAGGAAATGCGTGCCATTGAGATCGAAGGGATAATCCTTGTCCGGCGAGGCGCCTTTTTCGGAAAGTGCGATACCTTCAGCGTTCATACCGGAGTTACAGCCTATCACCCCCGCAAAAGTTATGTTGGCGTGAGGAATGCCGTTATCGGGGAAATATACCACGACTACAGGGTTATCCTGCAGACCGCCATCCGTGGTGTAATCCAGGTTGCGGATCAAGTAACAATGTCCATCTTCACTCATATCCCCCCAAACCCCTACGCCGCTGCACGAGTAGTTGTTGGTTACGGGGATCATGTGGCCGCGCAGGATTTTCTCAAAGGGAATGTCTGCGCCATCGGCTAAGCCGTGCATCTCTTCTTCATAACGGGGATTGGTATGCGGTTTGATCGACTCCCAGGCCGCATCGAGCACTTCATCGCCGCAGCGTTCCGGGCTCATCATTTGCGCACCGCCAAGATAGCCCCCAATCGTTTCCTTGATTTCGTCCTTCATCAATTCCCCAAAAGCGAAGCCCATCTCATAGGGCGTTCCTTTCACCACCACCACCGAGATTTCATCAGGGCCTTCTCCGATGGAAGTGCGGTAGCCTTCGGCCTGGGTGGTCAGGGGAAACAATACAAACATCGACAACATGAGCAAGGGAAGTATTTTGAAGTTCAGCATGCCTGGAGGCTCCTATCGGGTTATTCGCGAGGATATGCCTGATTATGGAAAACGTTTACTATACCCGGTAATCATTCCCGATTTTGGGGGGTAATGTCAACAAAACCGGGTGATTATTGCAGACAGCACTATTTTATGCACGTGGTTGCGGTACGCTTTGGAGCAGGTGCTGAATGGTTTCGGGCGGCGTGAGGCCTTCCTGGATGAAGTCGGGCTTGAGGATGAGCCGGTGTTCCAGACAGGGCAGGGTCATGGCCTTAATGTCTTCCACTCCTACCGTGGCGCGACCAGCCAGGGCGGCATGCGCACGGCTGGCCAGCAGCAGCGCCTGTGTGGCGCGGGGGCCTGCACCCACCTGGATGGCGCTGTGGTTGCGGGTCATACGCACGAGTGCTACTGCGTAGCGTATGATTTTCTCGGGGGTCTTGATAGTGTCCAGTCCGGCGCGTAGTGTGGTGAGTTGTTCTGGCGTGAGCAAGGGACGCACTACCCCCTTGCGGAGCATATCCTCCGGTGCTTTTTTTGTCAGCATCCGCCGTCCCAGCTCCAGTTCATCTTCTTCATCGGGGGGGCCCATGTGGATTTTCATCAGGAAGCGGTCTTTCTGCGCTTCAGAGAGCGGATACGTTCCTGAAAATTCGATGGGGTTCTGTGTGGCAAAGACGCAGAAGTTGGGGGAAAGGGGGTAGGTTTTCCGGTCGATGGTCACCTGCTGTTCCTGCATCGCTTCCAATAAGGCCGATTGCACTTTGGCGGGCGCACGGTTGATTTCGTCTGCCAGCAGGAAGGTCGTAAAGACGGGGCCCTGCATCAGGGTGAAATCGTTGAGTTTCGGATTGAACAGCTTTGTGCCTGTAATGTCCGAGGGGCTCAGGTCGCTGGTGAACTGGATGCGATGAAACTCGCAGCCCAGCAAATAGGCCAGGGTATGCACCAGCAAGGTCTTGGCGATGCCCGGTACGCCCTCGATCAGCGCATGACGCCCGCAGAGAATCGCGATCAGCGCCTGATCAACGACGGTGCGCTGTCCTATAATCACCTTTCCCACTTCCGCACACACCTGTTCCAGTGTTTGCTGTATAGTATTAACGGATTCTTCCACCACTCTTTCCTTTCCGGGGCTGAGCAAGCGCTGTGTTTCTACTTTTTTACACGGTAATGGTTGTCGCTTGAAATTGCAAATTTGTGGGGACTGGATTTTTTGGGGGCTGTGCTGTATAAAATAGCATGTAGCAATGGAGCATGAGGGAGTTTATGGCTGATTCTGAATGTTTACGCATACTGCGGCAGGGGGCCCAGGCCTGGAATGCCTGGCGCGGCCCCAGTGGATACGTCAAGGCGGATCTCGTCCAGGCGGATCTCGCGCGGATGGATTTGCGCGGAGTAAACCTGGAAGGGGCAGATCTGCGTTATGCGAATTTCAGCGAATGTGTTCTTGCGGGTGCGAACCTGAAAGAGGCAGACTTACGTCAAGCGGTGTTGGCGGGTGCGGATTTAACGGATGCGATATTTTCGCGTACGCAGCTCGAATATGCTGATTTACGCAAAGCGGTGCTGAAAGGCGCGAGATTTGATGAAGCGGATTTCAAGGAAGCGCGGCTGGGGGGCGTCTCCTTTGAAGATACGGATCTTCGCGCGTCGAATCTCAGCGGTGCTATTCTGGGGCGCATGTCTTTCCGTAACGCCGATCTGCGCTGCACGGCCCTGCAACGGGCGCATCTGGCGGGCAGCAATTTTCAGCAGGCGGATTTACGCGGTGCGATTATGGTCGCCGCGAATGTTGAGGATGCTAATTTCGGGAACGCAAAACTGGAAGGGGCAAACCTGAGCGATACTCGTATGGCCCGCGCTTCTTTTCAGGAAGCGATTGTGGGCGACACGGATTTGCGACGCGCGAAACTCAATGGCGCGATTTTCCGGAAAACGGATCTGCGGGAGGCCCTGTTGACGGGGCAGCAGTTATTGAAGGTTTGCCTGGAAGGCGCTGACTTGCGCAATGCGCAGCTCCAGAACGTGAACCTGATGGAAGCGAATCTTCAGGATGCGAATCTCGGCGGTGCGGATCTGAGTGACGCGACCTTGCGTTGGGCAAATCTTCGGCATTCTAACCTGACGAAAACCAATTTGAGCGGTGCGGATCTGGTTGCCGCGGATCTTTCGCAGGCGGCGATTCAGGAGACCAATTTTGAGCATGCAAATCTGATAGCGTCTATCCTGACAGAGCTCATCGGTTGGGAAACGGGGCGGTATACCCAGGCCAACCTGACCGGTGCATTGCGGCCGCCAGCGGGGATGCACGAAAAACTACAGGATGCGGGCGCGATCTTTGAAGGCCCTGTGACTATCCTGCAACAGGGGACGGGGATATGGAACGCCTGGCGGTGTCAGGTACCCGGAAAAATGCAGCTGCGTGGCATGGATCTCTCCTGGGTGGAATCGTTTAACCTTGATCTCAGGGACATCGATTTAAGCGGCGCGGATCTGTCCGGATTGGACTTGCAGTCGACGCGCATAGAAGGCGTTCTTTTTCAGCAAACCCTTCTTCGCGAAGCCAAATTATCGGGGCTGTGCCTGCGGAACATGGATTTTCGCGGGGCGGATCTGGAAAAGGCGGAGTTGATGCAGGCGGATTTAAGTGGTGCGCTGTTGGCGGGCGCGAATCTTCGCGGTGCGTTGTTGTCCAAGGCAGATTTGCGGGGGGCGGTGTTGCAGGCTGCGGATCTGTCGGGGGCGGCCTTGCGTAATGCGCATCTGGATACACTGGATTTACGGCAAACGCACTTAAAGGGTGCTGATCTGACCGGCGCTTCCATTGAAGGAACGTTGTTTACTGAAGCGCAGCGTGAGGAAGGCGTGGTCAAGGGGCTGCCACCGCTTGAACCTGAAACAAAACCCTTGCGAAAACGTCTGCGTACCTGGATTAAACACGAAGATCGTTGATCCCCTGCCATTGATTAACTTGGCATTTTCAGAAGCACAGGAAGCTAAGAAGGAACAAAATGGAAGAACATCCGCAACCATCGAAATCCTTTGTGCCAGAGGCGCCCCCGGTAGCGCCACCGCCACTGCCGAGAGGAGTACAGGAGAGGCAGATGGATAATAACAAGACAGTTACTTGTCTTGTCGTGGGGATTGTTGTTCCTGTGGTGGTGCTGGTGTTGCTCTTTATCCTGGCGATCGCTGCGGCCATTATACTCCCCGCCCTGGCGCAGGGACGCCGGAGCGCGCATAAGGCGGAATGTGCGCAACAGCAGCGGGCAATCCTGGATCAACTCAAACAATATGCCGAAAACCATGAGGGCTATCTGCCCTTGCCGAGCCTGGAAGAAGGCTTTGTTGTTCCGGGCGTGATTCGTTCAGCACTGGAAGATAGTACGGACCTATTTTGTCCGGAGGATGTTGGCGCGGAGGCGGAAGGTGAAGCGAGCAGTTATTTCTATCTGGGCTATCGGGTGACTGACCTGGAAGAGGCGGAGCAACTCTTTGAGGCGATTGGTGCCGCGATTGATCAGGAACGTTCCCTGGAGACGGACTTGCCACTGCGCGATGGTTCCGGGACGATTCCGCGCTTGCGCATGGATATGCCGGATGCCGATGAGATTCCCGTGCTCTTCGAACGTATGGAGCAGCATGATTATGCGGCGATGAATGTCGTCTACCTGGACGGTAGCAGTGTCTTGCTGGAATGGGATGAAAATTTTCTGAACGATACCGCATTTTGGGAACTCTTCACCATTGCACGACAAGTGCCGGAAGTTTTTGCGGATCCTTGATAGCGTATCAACCAATAAAAACCGCCTGCTCCTCAACGGGAACAGGCGGTTTTTTTTGATTATTTAGGGGAGCTAGGGGATAGTCACCCAGGCGCCGGCTTTGCATTTAGCGCCGAGCTTCTTGCCCATGGCGGAGACCTTGAAGTCATTGAAGTTTTTGCCTGCGGGCGGCAGTTGGAAGATTTCGCCGGATTTCGCGCGGCTCAGGCGTTTCTTGGCGTAGATTTTTTCGATGTCCGTCACAGTAGCTCCGTTTTCCTTGTTAATTCGTGTTAATTCTTTATAGAGCGCCTTGCGGTCCTTGTTTTCTGCCGTCATGATCTTCTGGACTTCATTGCGTTTCTTGTCGTCCTTGAGATAGTCCGATTCCCGCAGTTCGAGGTAGGCGCGGTTGTTTTCACCCAGACACTTCTTCTTTTTCAGGATTTCGATTTTCGAATGTCGGTCCCGCATGCGTACGGCGATTTCCTGCGCCAGCGCCGAGGAGGTTTTCATTTCCGCGGCATAGGCCACCGGCATGGGATTCAGGAATTCGCTGGTGCGTTGCAACCAACTGGAATCGTCACTCTCTTCCTCAAAACCCGGCAGGGCGTCGGTCTTGCCTTCGATGAAATTCAGCACATCTTCCGCCTGTTCGTCAATATGGCGGATGTCCAAGGTGATGTGGGCCTCAATTTTATGTTCCGTGCGCATGACGCAGCCGAATCCGGCCAGGGTCGCGACGAGTGTGAAAGCGATAATGCTGCGTTTCATAGGGGTATCCTCCTTCGGGTATCGCAAGCGGCCACGCCGCTCAACAGGTCTTCTTAAGGGGGTAGACGAAATACATCCCCGTCTATTCACTATTGTACCTGCTCCGCCTGAAATTATCGAGTTGATTTTAGGGCGCTCAACAGCGCCTTGGGATCGGCATGGATATCAATGGTCAGATCAAGTGTCGCACTTTCCATGCGCACCGTCCCCGTGATCCGCCCGTCCACTAATCCCAGTTTCATGGACGCCCTGTCAAACGGACACTGTACTACATCGCCAAGTACATTCTGGATGGCCTTATCCAACTGCTCAATGCCGACAAATTGCTCCTGGGAGAGTGCCAGTAGATATTCCAGCAATTCCCGATTGATGGAGAAATTCTCGGATGAATACAGGTTTATATCAAGTTTTTGAAGGTTTTTAATGGTTGCTGTAGCGTCGATGGTGCCATTGAGGGTTCCGGTCAGCAGGGTTTCCTCTGGCTCAAAGGCGTAGCCGAGTTGTTCCAGATCGACATCTTTGAGGCGGGTAGTATAAGAAAGGAGGGGATCGGTTTCCAGAAAATGCACTGCGGCCCGACCCCGCAAGCTGCCGTCATAGAGGGATGCCCGCAGTTTTTCCAGGATCAGCATCTTCTCTTTCGCAAGCAGATTCCCCGAGATATCCGTGGCCACGATGCCATAGATCTCCAACAGCGTTGCGGTCAGTGTGCCGCTTCCCTGGAGTCCACCTTGATAGTCGAACTTTCCTGACATTTGGAACTCTTCGGTATGGCCCATCGCCTCCGGTAAAGCGGCTTGTTCTATTTTCAGATCCAGCGTACTTTCAAAAGAGAGCGTTTCCTCCTGCCAGGCTACGTTCTGTGCTTCCAGTGCAAGTGTTCCCTTCACCGATTCCAAGTAATATTTCTGTACCAGCGGTTTCAGATCAGAACTGAGCGATAGTCCGTTTACCTTCATGACGGGGTCATTGGTTTCCGGTGCCAGCCGAAGCTCCAGGGTGTCGAATGTTGCTTCTGTTCCTTCGCCAAAGATCGCCTGCAGGCTGGGCAATTGGAGCGCAAAGGGCAGCAAGGTCGTACTGCCTCGTCCCTTCAACCACAGCGATTCTCCATAAGGCAGTGATAAGCCGCCATAGCCTAAAGAGGTGAATTCCAGGGTGAAGGGTTTCAGATGCAGGTCAGGGTATGTTTTCCAGGAAACAGGCAGGTCAACATTCACCTCACCCCAAAGCTCGTCCAAATCTGCCAGCGGTGTAACCACCCCCAAATCCAGCATGCCTTCCAAGTGAAGGTTACCCGCTCCTGAATCCCAATGATAACTGCCATTGTGTGAAGACAGGGCGATCATCATTTCGCTGTCGGCCTTAATTTCATTGATTGTAACGAGCTTTTGAGCAGGGTCCAGGTCATAGCGTACGCTAAATTCCAAGGGGACCTCCAATGGCATGGGAATTTCATAGAGGAAGATAGCGTCGCAATCAATCTCTGTACTTCCGGTATAGAGTCCGTTTTCCGTTGCTGTCAGTTTCAGTGATCCTGAAAGCATGCTTTTAATATCGGTGGGAAAAATACCCGGCAGCCAGGCATGGAGCGTATGTTCTGTGGAGATGGATTGAAAATCGGCCTCCAGATTGAGTTTATTTAAGGGTGAATAATTGAACTGTCCGCTTAGTTTTTCCATATCCTCGGTGAGTGTGACAGACCCTGTAAGAACCGGGTCCTGGTTGAGCAGGCCATAATCGAGTGCTAAATCAATTTTCTGGTGGTGCCCGCTCCGGAATGCAGGGGAAATTTTAACCGATGCACACCACTTTTCAGGCTGGCGCGAGGCATCTCCTGAGAGTTCAATTTCGCTAAGGTTTTTCAAAGGGTTCAGGTAGGGATGGAAGGTGTCAGGGAGCAAGGTATACAGTTCATTAATCTTCCAGTTGGTGGGTGATAATGCAATTATGGGTGATCGAGGTAATCCCGAGAGGGTGAGAGGTAAGAGTGGTCCTGCATGTGGGGTGCATTCCAGTTCAAAACCTTCCTGTGCCTGGCGTGCCAGCATATCTAGATTACCCTGATACCAGGGAGCCTCTTCAGGGCCAACCCGCAAAGCTTCGATGTGGACGTTCAGATCCAAGGTGGTGAGGTGTAGCTGTGGTTTCAGGGTACCGGTGATTTCGCTTCCTTCCTGGATTGAAATATGCTTAAAGGAGAGCGGTAATCCGAAAGTGCTGCTGATATCCTTGAGTCCTGGTGGCTCTTCCAATAAGAATTCTTCAAGGTGTAGCGTACAGCGGGAAATGCCTTCCTGCTCGCTTAGCCCCCACTGATTTTTCAGGTTGAGCAGGCCGGGCAGTGAAATCGCTGCAGCCCCTTCGATACCATTTGGATTACGAATTCCTGCGATATCCAGTGATCCGTTAAACTCTTGTCGAGCCGTTCCTTCATTCGATTGCCACGAAAGGAAGAAATCCTCACTCCAGAGCCGTGCTCGAGCACTTTCCCAAGGCAAGGTGTTGGCTTCGAACATGATGCCTCCCACCTGAACGGAACCACCGGAAAAAACGTGAGTAAAGCCTGCATGATGCAGGGCGATGTCTTCGGGAATGAATGGGATGGGATCGAAATCGCTGTCTGGTGCATTGAGCAGGTCGAAAATAAATGCATCGTTCGGGATAGTGCGATCCCAGTAGATCTCTGGCCGCATCAGGTGGAAACGTTCGATATAACGGCCGTCTTTTGGGAAGTAGCGATACTTTGCTTTGAGCTGTTCAATGGTCAGTAGCGGCCGGGTATCGGGATTATCTGACAGTTGGACATTCTTCAGCGCGGTGGTGTTCAATGTGCTGTTAAGTTCAAACGCTGCTTGCGCACCGAGTGTGGCTTGGATAGCTTGCCGGATCAGCCATGCCTGGGGGTGTCCCGTGGATAATGCGAGTATTGACAGCAGGATAACCATCACCAGCAGCAACGCTATCCGCCGTATCCAGCGGTGTTTTTTCTTCCGCGGCGGCGGATCGGCTTTGTCAGGAGAATCGGCCATGAAATGCGGTGACTCCCGTAAACTACGTTATCTGTACTTCGCGTAATGCCAGTACCGGTTTACATCCCTTCCTGCTCCGGGACTTCAATCTTCAGATGGCCGACCACCGGGATGAGGCGGGCCTGGCGGAGCAGGTCGCCTTCGGCGAGTTTGATATGGGTGACGTCGGCCAGGGGTTGGTTGAAGGTCGGGTCTACGTCAATCCATTTGCCGACCCAGACCGTGGCCCACTGGTGGAAATAAAAGCCCGGTTTCGTGCCTTCCACATAGACCACGCCAGCCACTTCCCGCGCGGGCAATCCCGCGGCGCGCGCCAGGCCGATATAGAGAATACTGTGTTCCGTACAGTCGCCTTCCAGGCTGTCCAATACCTCCAGCGCATTGGTTAAACGTGCGGAGAAGGTGCTTTTCATGTTTTCGTTCACCCATGCGCAGATCTTGTTGGAGATTATCAGCGTATCCGTTTCGTCGCCAATGATATCCTGTGTCTTCGCGATGAGCTTTTCATGATCGCTCTGCACAAGGGTAGTCGGTTCTATCCATTTAAGGGCGGTTTCGTCTTCAACGGGGACTTGTGCCGGTGTGAAATTGTCCAACGATACGCGCTTCGCCACAAACTCTATTGCGCCGTTATTCTTCGCGATATATTGCCGTTCATCGTTGAAAAAATGATCCTCCGTGAGGGGGCCGCTCAAGACGAGGCGTAATTTATCCCGGCTGCGGGGGTTGGGGATGGGCGTGTCAACCAGCGCCGCGTTGGAGATGATGACATCGTTGTTGTAATCCACATCTTTCGCCACTTCCTTCGGTTCCAGCCGCCGCGTGATCATGCCCGCGATGACATCCTCAAGGGTTGTACCATCCTCGGCGATGACGGCTATGGAATCGATGCCCATGAGATCCATGGAGGTTTTTACCTTGTAGACTTTCGTGGGGCTGCCTTCCAGGATACGTTCCTCCTGTGCCATAATCTCGCTGATCGCGGAAATTTCCCGCTGATAGAGAGGCTCAAAGACGTAAGAGGTAAAGGTGTCGCCTATGGGCGGGTTATTCTGAATCCATTCCGCCGCGCCGATCGCGTCATGCAGGGATTCATTGGGTTTCGGGAGAATCGTTGTCTTACTTTGGCCCCCGGTAATGGTGGTTAATTCTAACGAATCCCCGTTGATCTTGCCGATGAACTCGCTTACCCCGCTGATCTCTTTCACGCGGGAGAGAATAGTATTCAACGCGCCTTCCGGAGTGTAGCTGCGTTGGGTGTAGATCTGCATGTCCTGGCGTATGCCCGCCATATTAATCTGGAAATAAGCGTCTTCCGTGAGTACGATAAGGCCCTGATCATCCTTCTCCGTGGAGGAAACGGAATAGCCGGCCTTCTGCCCGTTCAGATACAAGCCGTACCAGGATTCGCCCAGCATGCCTTCGATGTCGATTTCCTGGGCACTGATGAGATGGGGAAAGATCAAAAAAGTAACCATAATAAATGCAACTCGCTTCATGCTTTGGAACTCCTTGTTATCGATGGACGTATTGTACCTGATCCGGAAGGAATAGCCCAACCGGTTGTGCTGTTTGATTGAAAGTGATGTAGGGGAGCGTATAGCGCTAAAAGAAAGACTTTTTGATCCCGGAAGAGGTATAATAGCAGTTGATGTCTTTTGTTGGAAAGGAGGGGCGATGAAGGCCTTGTATTACCTGATGGTGTTGCTGCTGCTGCTTCCCTGGTGGCTGCTGTTGTTCGGCGCATTGCGGCGCAAAGGCAATGGCGGATTAGGGCGCGGACAGTTTCAGGCGGAGGGCGCGGTGTTACTCATCATTGCCTCCACGATGCAATGGATCGCCAATGATATGCATATCCGACCTTTATGGGGGGAGGAGTCTGAGAAGCTTTATGCCTTGAATTATGGGGAGAATGGGCTTTTCCTCATCGGCGGACTATTGTTTGTGCTGGGCTTTTTCTTCACCCGGCAGCGGCAGCCCGGGTGGCAGCCCTGGCCGGAAGGTGGAAAACTCCTGTCCCTGCTCTTTATACTACTGGGCCTTGTTTTTGCATCAGCGGCCTATTCCACCCAGGTGCCGCCCTGGTTGAATTTGCCCTGGAGCATGCCACGCATGTTCATGACCATGGGCTGTTTGCCCTTTACGTTGAATTATCTGCTGGTGGCGCAGCGGCATGCGCATTTAGCGGCGCTGCATTTGCCGAACATACTGGACACGGCGGCTGCCAAACAGAAATAGAATATCGTGCCGGCGCCATAAAGAATGAGTGCGGGGAGTTTAACTTACCCATCTGGAAAAGAGAGGATTATGAGTAAAGAACAGTTAGTAATTGCCATGCCCGCAGGTTCCCTGGCGAACCCAAGTCGCGGCGGAAATTTGATTGATTTGCTGAAGGCCGCGGGCTTTCCCACCAAAGGCTATGACCAGGGCGGACCAACGAAATTCCCGTTGAACGCGATGTTGCTCGGTTGGGATGGACGTCCCCAGGAATTCGGATCGCAGCTTGCCATTGGTGAAGTGGATATTGCCATCGGTGGCGACGACTGGGTGCGAGAGCGCGTGTTGGAATTCAAATACGAGTACAACCAGGAAATTGAACTGGAAAAGGTACTCTCCATGGAACGTGGCCATGTCCGGATTGTGATTATCAATAATCCCATCGAAGACGGGAAATCCTTTGACGAATGGTTCGCGGCACTGCTCCAGAATAATCCGCTGGTGTCGATGGTCTCGGAGATGCCCTACCTCGCGCTGCACTGGTTCCGCCAGAAGATTGAAGCGCTGGGTTTCGGCGACAGCCACCAGGGTTTTTCGGTACAGAAATTCAAGACCCCGCCGAAGATTGATTCCGGAATTGTGATCTATGAGACCTGGGGCAAGACCGAGGCGAAGGTTGTCAATGGTTCCGTGGATTTCGGCCTGGAGATCACGCAGACCGGCAGCGCGATCCGCAACTACGGCCTGCAAATCAGTGAAGAGATCATGAGTTCAGAAACGGGCATCTGGGCCAATCCCAAGATCAAGGACAATCCTGAGAAATATGATCTCGCAAAAATGTTCCTGCTGAATCTATATGGGTCCATTTTTGCGGAAAACAAGGTCTTGATGTTCTTTAATGCCAAGTGTGGCGATGTGAAAAATGTGACGGCTTACCTTGCAGAGAATAATCTCTTCGGCGATGAGCCGACCATGAATGAGGGCGTGAATTTTACGGAGTTCAGCGTACAGATGGACGCGGGCAGTGCAGACCTGCCGCTTGCGAAAGTCCGGTATGATCTTTCAAAACTAGGTGCGACCCACATCGAAACCGTGCCGCTGGATTCCTGCATCCCCAGCGTGGATGCGATTCCGTTTTAGAATAGTTCAAGCGGATCAATCCGCGGGGACACAAATTTTTGTGTCCCCGCTTTTTCGTCTATCTATGCGTTTATCCGTGCGAGCACTTCCTCTGCGTGGCCAACAGGTTTAACTTTTGGCCAGACCTGTACGATCTTTCCTTCGGGATCGATGAGGAAGGTAGCGCGTTGGATGCCCATATAGCGCTTTCCCGCCATAACTTTCTCGGTCCACACACCATATACATCGCAGATTTCATGCTCTGTATCCGCGAGCAGGTCGAAATTAAGCCCCTGTTTTTCCGCGAAAGAACAGTGTTTTTTGAGGCTGTCCGTACTCACGCCCAGGACAATGGCATTTGCTGCGGAGAACGCCTTGGAATGATCCTGGAATTCATTGGCTTCCACCGTACATCCGGGTGTACTGTCACGTGGATAGAAATAAAGTACTACATATTTTCCCTGTAAATCGCGTAGTCGAATATCACCGCCCAGGTGGGTGGCTAGCATAAAATCTGGAGCTTTTTCCCCCTGCTGCGGCATATCTTCAAGTTTCGCGGGCATCGTAAATCCTCCTCATTATTTGATTTTGGTGGTATGATTAAGTAACAGTGGGTTGGGGATAAATATTCTCTGGGCAGAAACATCAAAAAAAATTTGTCTCAGCGCTGTGACTTTCGTATGCTTATCGGAACATTATCTTCCTCTTGCCTGAAGCGTATAGGAGATTTTCGAACTGATGAATGAACGTTTTGAAGACACCATTGCGGAAATAAAGAATTTACCGACCTTGCCCACGATGTTGGGGAAAATCCTGGACGTGGTATCCGACCCGCAATCTTCCGCGGTGGATTTGGGACAATTGGTCGCGGTCGACCAGAGTTTATCCGCGACGTTGTTGCGGATTGTCAATTCCGCCTACTACGGTTTCTACCGGCAGATCACCAGCGTATCCCAGGCGATTGTCATGCTGGGTTTTGTGGAAGTGCGTAATCTGGCGCTGACGATTTCCGTCTTCAACAATCTCACCTCCAGTTCGAAATATGATCGCGTTCAGTTATGGCGTCACGCACTAGGCACGGCGATTGCCGCGGAACACCTGGCGAAGCGCTGCAACATGCAGGTCACGGGTTGTTTTGAAGCGGGATTGCTGCATGACATTGGCAAAGTGATTCTGGATATGCTCTACCCGGAAGATTTCCTGCGGGCGGTCGAGAAAGCCGCCGCGGATCAGATTCCCCTTCATGAAGCGGAAAACGCGATCTTTGAGGGCAGCCATTGCACGGTAGGCAATATTCTGGGTGATCACTGGAACCTGCCGCGCGAGGTGATCAATGCGATTACCTTCCATCATTCTCCGGAAGAAACGGATGAAGATACTCAATTAACGGATGTCGTCGCGTTGGCCAATTACATTACCTACCTGTGCTCATTGGGGGATACAGGCAATCCTGTTCCACCCGCCCTGCCACAATTTTCATTGGAACGCTTAGGCATTGAAGAAAGTCTTTGTACAGAAATTGCTGCTGAA
>Ga0255375_10090_pt1 | contig 15210 bp, 17 predicted proteins | sample ANMaggSeSYBR01H3_FD_182090 | JGI IMG/M metagenome (GOLD analysis project Ga0255375, IMG submission 182090) | Sediment cell enrichment communities from methane seep in Santa Monica Basin, California, United Staets - ANME aggregate JGI... | ecosystem: Environmental > Aquatic > Marine > Cold seeps >... | reverse complement strand
GCCAGCAGGGCGGCCTTCTCACCTGATAGCAGCATACCGCCAAATACAGGTCCCATACGCGGTGAACCAGCCACGGCATGCATACGATGCTTCAAACATTTCACACTAAGGGAATGCGTAATGAAACAGTGGCGCTGCACATGCGGCGGTCGCATAAAGCGGGGAGTGGTGGACAGGATAGAGGAACTTGCGGACATTACCGGGCATCCTGACCACAGGCCGCCCTACCTGCACCTGGTACCGCTGTCCGAGATAATCATGATGGCACTGGGTACTAAAAGCACCACTACCAAAAAGGTCAAGGCTGAATGGGAACGGCTGGTGGATGAGTTCGGCAGCGAAGTGACAGTGCTGCTGGATGCACAACTTGATAGCATTAAAGGAGTAGACCCGACAGTGATACATGCTGTCAGGATGTTCCGCGAAGGCAGGGTTCGAATAATTCCGGGCGGCGGAGGACAGTACGGCACTGTGGAAGTGGAGGATGGACCTGCCCCCTCCTTTGAGGCAGAGGACCGGGGCCAGGGTCAAGGTCAGGGCAAGTGTCAGGACCAGCCCCAGCGTTCGCTGACCGATTTCTGAATCGAAATAGTGATAACATCAATAATACCGATTAATCCATCAAGAAAATGGAAATTTCAGACAGGATTTACAAGATTAACAGGATACGATCCAATCCTGTATATCCTGTAAATCCTGTCAAAAGATTTGATTAAATTTAAGAAAATTACCTCTAACGATATCGAAATGCGTTTTTAATTTACTATACGCAAATAATAAAAGGATTTCCTATGAATATTGACCTCACGTACTGGTATCTCTTCCCGGTAGGATTGGTCATTGCCACCCTTGCAATGTCTGCCGGCATTTCAGGTGCCAATTTCTGGATACCGGTGTACCTGATCTGTGTTAAACTGGACCCGCTTCTCACTTTCTGGCTGGCACTTATTACTATGATATTTGGGTTCGGTAGCGGAGTGGTGAGGAACATCCATCAGGGGACCGTGAACTGGTACTTGGTCAGGCAATACCTCATCCCCACAATACCGGGCGCTGTTATCGGCTCCCTGCTGACCTTTTATGTCAATGGCGAAGTCCTGGTATTTATTTTTGGTTCCTTCATTTTTATATACGGGAACTTCCTGCTAAAATCCAGCATCTCATCCCCGAAAGCTCCGGTCAAACATAATAAGATATTCTGGGGCCTGGGTTTTGCAGCCGGGTTCTTGAAGGGGTTAATTGCCACGGGCCTGGGTAAGTTGATAGTGCCGGGTATGTGGAATCATGAAAAAGTAAGTCATTCATCTGAAGTGATAGGTTCGGCTGTTGTTATCATTTTTATCGTAAATGTTGTGGCTGCCATGACCAGGATGAACCATGATTTTGTGAGCGTACTGATGGAGAACAGCGATACATTGTCAAGTGTTTTGGTATTCGTAATTCCGTCAGTGGTTGTTGGGGGGCAGATAGGACCCAGTGTCATAAAGGATGTAAATGCTGATCACCTGAAGGTCTATATTTCATTAATCTTGATATTTGTTAGCCTGCTCATATTTTCCAGGTTGTGGCTCTGAATTTGCGGCAGGCCGCATTTGTCGCAGCAATATGAAAAATATGTATCAACTTCAAAAAGTATGGTCAAATGCAGGATTAATGTAGACACTGATTTTCACAACTACTATCAATCTGTGTAATCAGTGTAATCTATGTCTCAAATTTAGAGCAATATAATCAATTACCATTTAATTTATACACATGCTTTTAGTTTTGGAACGACCTGGGGTGTAGCAATTACTAAATCGTGTGTCGAAAAATGTTTTAATGTTTGGTTTTTAACTTACTTCCCAACCACAGTCCCGCCCGCTCCCCTCACTACTCCACGAACTCCATTGCAGCCTGTACCTTAGGACCGGGCGGGAACTGCCCGTCTGTCAGTTATTCTACAGTCCTGTGCGCATGGTCTCCCACTGCGCTGCATCTGCGAAAGTTGCAAAGAAAAATGGTTATCCATTTAGCAACTTTTCGATTTCTTGAATAAGATGTGGCAAATTTGGATGATTGAAGCTCATATTGGATGCAGGGATTCGGTGATGTTTAATATCAGGTGATATGTGCTTGTGGTGAGGATAGGTACTTGCAAGGGCAGGGTCGTCAGGATGTGGTTGTGCGTCATACCAGGATATTTTTATTTCCTTACACCACAACTCATACCCATAATCTTCAATCACAACTGATCCTTCGTCAAACGACAAGCGTTCTTTGAGGGTAATCCGATACCCTTGTAAAAAAGTGATCTCACCTTGCAATGTGGCCATCCGTTTACCCCGCCGCACAACGATTAAGGTAGACCCTAGAACATCAGGGAATCGTTGCACAAGGGTATAAACAAATTCTTCGTAGTCACTAAGCGACTGAAATGGATTCATGGCGGACCGTTCTTTCAATGATATCGATTAGTGTTTGTGATTCTTCTCGTAAGATTTGGATGGTATGGCGATATTGTTCCCGGCGACGGAGCAAAAGTTTGTATGCCCCAGCCCAATCAGCCCAATCCAGCACCCATACATCATCTTTTGGCTCTTCGCCACTAATGTACGATTCGTAGAACGTCTCCGAAAGTACTCCATACTTACGTTCATATGCCTCTAAATCTTCATTGATTGCGTGGATATCAGCCATGATTTCCTGTAAATCCATTGCTATCACCTACTGTTCTCATACAAGTAATGTTTTCATGATGTGAGATAACGATTTTGGTTAACATTTTTTATACGATGTTGCAGAGCAATTTTTGGTAGGCGTAAGTCGAACCAACTAAATAGTGGTATGACACTGCCCCATTTACCAGTGATTTTATTATACTTATTTTTACGGCAGGTATACCCTGTACAAATTTACAGGGCCGAATTATACCGATTTTTCAGGATTATTTCCTGTTATGCTCGTATGTGTTGTGTTCCGAGATATATTTCCCAACCACTGTCCCGCCCCTCCCATCCAGCGCTTCCACCACACCCTCGAGCCTGCACACGACCGCCCGCTCTCCGCCCTGCTCCACGAACTCCACAGCCGCCTGTATCTTAGGACCGGGCGGGAACTGTCCTTCAGCCAGATAGCGGCGGGCTTTTTCTACAATTAACCTTCTCCCTTCTCTTCGTCCAGGAGTAAATATTCACACAGTTATGCATTGTACCTATCAAACCCGATTAGAGTACGTCTGATCTGCTCGGCTGAGATGTCTGCTTGATTCAACTTGGAATAAATTGTCACAAGAATTATATTCTTAGATGTCTTGACATGATAGATCAGGCGATAACCAGAACGTTTCCCTTTCTGGATATCACTATTCCTAATCCGTACCTTGAATATAGTATAGTGCGTTCCAGACACTTGGTCCCCCATAACCTCACCTGCTTGAAGTTGGTCAATCACTGGCTGGACGTCAGAGCGAATATGTCGATATTTTTTAAAAAGCGCCTATAGATTACGTTTAAATTCTGGAGTGAACTCAACTTGCACTGGTTCGGATGATTCATTCGGCATCAATGTCATCCCATAATTCAGACACCGGTCGTGTATCACCTGCTTTCGCTTCTTTCCAACCCTGGTAGAAGCTGACTTCTGCTGGCTTTAACACTACACTCTCACGAAATAACCTCACAATCTCAAGTAGATTCGGTAGATATTCTTGTGGTGTCTCTTTAATTTCATTAATTAGCTTTTTTTCATAGAGAGAAAATTCGATGGACATGATTACTTCTCCTTAATTATACATTTCATCTGATTGATATAAGTGTTTTTCGAACGGGTTGGGAAACAAAGGTGTATGTATGGGTGGAGGAAATTCATTAGATTAAATCAGATGGAACTATTCGTTGTACTTCTTCGATAATATCAAAATGCTTATCCACGCTTACGATTGTCTCAAGTCCATTTTGTACCATTGTGACAGCATGGATGATGTCCCTTGGTAACACACCCTTATCCCGGTATTGTTGGTAAAAGTACAGCGATATCTCGACATCCTTTTTTGTGACAGGCAGTACATTAAGTCCCAGATCCGTCATGTTCCGTGCCAGGTCTGCCCCCTTGTCTGGAAGATTGATGTGGTGGTATCTGTATAAAATTTCCTGGAAGACTTCTGTATCAATGGCTGCGTTCAATTCTCCTGACTGGATTCTGGACAGGATGTCAACACAGGGCTCTTTGAATTCACGGGGTTTGCCGGCAGCATACATGAAGATATTTGTGTCAATGAAATATTCATCCATTGACAGCACTTGATTCTATCTCCTGTTCCATGGTCTCCCAATCTTTTACCGGGAGGTTCATCTCAGAGATTTTCTTTACAGCATCAGGAGTTTTGGTATGCATTGGGCGTATGATAAGCTCGTTGTCCCTGTCTTCCATGTATACTGCTGTGGATTCTTTCAGGCACAGAGCTTCTCTCATTTTGGTAGGGATTAAAATTCTCGAGATCGTTTGAAATCCTTTGATTTAGATTTTTCCATCAAGTCAAACGTTGGTAGAGTAAAGAAGAGGCCTTACGGCCTCCCCCTCCTCATCAAACCGCTCGTACAGATTTCCCGTAAGCGGCTTTCGTTTGGACTATCCCATTGCAGGAGATGGACTATTTGAGTAATGAACTAAGTGAAACAAGACCCATTCTCTCAAGTTCGGGTTTCGGGAGCGTGTATAGAATAACCTTCCAGGTACGTTTCTTCGCCCGAAAACTCCGTAATCGAGCTCTGACATATCCGTCCAGTTCTTCAAACCGCTTCTTCACAGTACCTTCCTTGAAATAATTCCCCCATCCCCGAATAACCGGGTTAATGGAAGCTATCACCATTTCAAGGTTCTTAGGCTGCTTTCTTCTTGTCCTGTGCTTAATCTCTGCCTTGAACTTCTTCACCGCTTTATCCTTCGGCCGCCTCCAGCGACCGTTGAAATGAAAGCCGAGATACTCCACACCTTTCTTCCGTGCGTGCACAATCTTCGTCTTTTCAGGACTGAGCTTGAGTTTCAATTCACCTTCCAGAATCTCCCCTGCACGTTTGAGAGCGTCTTCTGCTTCCCATTCGTACTTGCAGAAAATAAGAATATCATCGGCATATCTGAGAATCAGGTATCCAAGCTCTCCCATACGTCTATCAAAATGATTCAAATAGACATTTGCCAGGAGGGGACTAAGATTCCCACCCTGTGGAGTGCCTTCTGTACTGGCCTCAAATATACCTTCATTCATTACTCCGCTTGTAAGGAACGATTCTATCAGGGAAAGAACCCTGCCATCGCTGACCTTTTCACAGACCAGATCCATCAGTAGCTGGTGGTCAACGTGGTCGAAGAAACCCTTGATATCGGCATCCACTACCCAGTGGTAGCCTGCCTCAAGGTATGCTTCCGCTTTCCTGACTGCCTCGTGTGCACCGGTATTGGGTCTGTACCCATGACTCTGGGCAATGAATATCCCTTCAAATATCGGTTCAAGGACGTTCTTTAGTGCCTGCTGAACTACTCTGTCCCTTACTGTTGGTATTCCAAGAGGTCTCATCTTCCCGTTATCTTTTGGGATGAGAACTCGTTTCACAGGTTCAGGAACATAGCGTTTCTCTTTGAGCAGTCTCTGTATTTCTGCTAGATTCTGCGGTAGGTTTTGCTGGAATACTGGGATTGTTACCCGGTCGATTCCTGCACTTCCTTTGTTCGCTCTCACACGCTTCCATGCATTTTCAAGGTTCTTTTCACCCCAGACCTGATTGATCAGGGAATGTTTCTTGAATTTGTCATGGTAGCGTTGATTCCACTTTTTCATTACTTTCTCCATCGGTTTTGGGTCTTCAGCAGTTGTTCCACCATCTTCATCTTCATTTCATTTATCCAGATAGCGTTTTTGTCTACTTAGTTTTTCGATAAAGTACTTTTCTGGCATTTTTTTTTTTGTTTATCTGATTGATGTTATCGTGCTGAATCTTTCGACTCTATCCAAAGCTAGAACCCCTTCGCTACCGACATTCCAAAGGAATGAAGGCATAGAAAATCCGACCGTAGGAAGGATTTTCGTTAAGTCAAGTTTTCTCCTCATACCGTCGCCCCCTGCACCCTGCGGCACAGGTTCGGTATATCATCGGCTCAACCATCATCGCTACTATGAGTTCGTCCGAATTCTTATGCTGCATTGGTCTGGCTTTCCCATTAGGTTATACCTCGCCTACCTGTTCTCCTTCCTTTGAGTTCATTTATCCTGAAACGTGTAGGATGTAAATTCAACTTCGAGCAGGACAGCATAAGACCTCCCTCGGTCACAGAAAAGAGCATTCGCAACCATCCCAACGATAACCACCCCAGCGATTATATTCTGCTCAAGCTTCCATTTGCGACGGGAATGTCGCCAATCGCCAAGGCCACCTTGCGTTCGCTTGCGCTTCGGGCTGTGGTTGCCGATACTAGGGAACTCCGCACCGTATTTCGCAATACCGCACTTCCCGTTCTCTTCATCCGGGAGCAGACCCAGATGGGGGGATTTTAACCCGCAGTGGGACATGATTTTTTTTTTTACCTCCAATGTCCTGTTTATTTATCTTTCTCTTTTATGCTTCAAGGCACGCCGCCGGCACACCCAATCGTAGCAGAGCTGCGGGGTATAACGAATGAGATCAAAACTTATGTGAAATATTATATGCAAATGCGAAAATTTGTTAATTTATAGGTGTTTTGGTACAGCCTGTAGGATATATTTTTCATATCCCCTTCCAATACGAATCCTGCATAAGTATTATATATAATGTACAATATTGTACATCATTGAATAAATATATACATTATTAAGGTCAGCTACATGAACAGAATAATAGAAGATATCATTTCAGCAACCGAAAACCGTGTCAATAAACTGGCAGATATAGGCACAGCACAGGCAATAAGCACAAGGAGCCTTGCCAGATCCATAAAATATGCGAAGGATTCGCAATACATACCTGTGATAGCAGAGGTCAAACCCGCATCTCCCACCACCCAGAACAGGGAGGTGACCCCTGCCGATGCCGCACAGATAGCCAGTAGAATGGAAAAGGCCGGCGCTTGTGCCATTTCCGTACTTACAGAGCCGGATTATTTCCACGGCAGCCTGGAGAATCTGGAACATGTCAGGCAGGCAGTAAGCATCCCGGTATTGAGGAAGGACTTTATAATAGACAAACGACAGCTCTATGAGGTAGAAAGCGACCTGATACTGCTGATAGCTGGAATATTAGGCGACAGGCTGCCCGGATTCATCGCACTTGCAAAGGACAGGGGACTCCAGACGCTGGTGGAAGTGCATGATCACGCAGAACTTATGGCAGCACTGGAGACTGATGCAGACATTATAGGCATCAATAACCGAAACCTCAAGACTATGGAGATCGACCTGGCCACCACCGAAGAACTGGCCTCTATTATCAGGGAGCACAGCCCAAACACGACAATAATAAGCGAGAGCGGTATACTAACTCCACAGGACGCCGTCCGGGTAGTACGGGCAGGTGCCGATGCCGTATTGGTAGGCACGTCCATTATGAAAGGTGACATCTACGAAAACACCAAATTATTGGTTGAAGCCAGCATTATATGACTCACGAACATCAAACATATCAAATTGAGTATCTACTTCAAATCAGAGGATAAAAATGATAGCCACAGAGAACACAGAGGTCACAGAGTATTTCCTCTCTGTGTTCTCTGTGCTCTCTGTGGCAGATAATACAAATAATGATTCACACAATGATTCATACAGATGATATTACCATATTTTTTGAAATGGATATTAAACTGATAACCTACAGAGGATAACTTCATGAACACAAAACAAAAAGGCAAGTTCGGTCGGTTCGGCGGACAGTTCGTACCCGAGGTGCTCATGCCTGCGGTAAAGGAACTGGAACAAGGATATGAACGGTTCAGGGACGACCCCGAATTCAAGCAGGAACTGGACTATTACCTACAGGATTTTGCAGGCCGCCCCACCCCTCTATACCATGCCCGGCGCCTGAGTGAAAAGTACGGGATCAAAGTATATCTTAAGCGTGAAGACCTGGTACACGGAGGCGCCCATAAATTGAACAATACACTGGGCCAGGCGCTGCTGGCAAAGTACATGGGCAAGCGCCGCCTCATCGCAGAGACCGGGGCGGGCCAGCACGGTACTGCTACCGCCATGGCAGGCGCAAACCTGGGGATTGCCACAGAGGTCTATATGGGTACCAAGGATATGCAACGCCAGCGTATGAACGTGTACCGCATGGAACTTATGGGAACAAAGGTTATTCCCGTAACTTCTGGCAGCCAGACCCTGAAGGATGCCATCAATGAGGCGCTGCGGGACTGGGTCAGTAATGTGGAAAATACCCATTACCTTATCGGTTCAGTGGTTGGTCCCCATCCTTATCCAACTATTGTGCGGGACTTCCAGAGTGTGATAGGCAACGAGGTCAAACAACAGATCATGGAGAAGGAGGGGCGTTTGCCAGATTCCATTATCGCATGTACGGGCGGCGGCAGTAATGCTATCGGCACTTTCTATCCATTCATTTCAGATACTGAGGTAAAATTATTCGCTGTGGAAGCGGGCGGCAGTGGTATGGAATCCACCAAAAAGGCTGCTCTTCACTCTGCATCCCTGTGTGTGGGCGAGGAAGGCGTGCTCCACGGCGCACGGACCAAGATACTGCAGGACCCCTACGGCCAGATACTGGAATCCCACAGTATCTCGGCCGGGCTTGATTATAGCGGTGTGGGTCCTGAACTGGCATACCTGGCCGAGACTGGAAGGATCAGGCCTGCGAACACAAGTGATGATGAGGCACTGGCTGCCTTCCACGAACTGAGCCGGATGGAGGGTATTATACCGGCACTGGAATCGTCCCATGCCCTTGCCTACCTGGCAAAGGCTGCCGGCTCGGGTGAACTTGGAGAGATCGTTGTGATCAATCTATCGGGGCGTGGCGATAAGGACCTTGAGACTGTGCTTGAGCAGGGGGCTCTGTAATGAGGATCTCTGATAAGTTCGATGAACTGAAAATAAAGGGTGATGGAGCACTTATCGCTTATGTGTGCGCCGGTGATGGTGATACAGCAGGAATCGTGCATGCACTAATAAGGGGCGGTGCTGATATTGTGGAGCTGGGACTGCCTTTTTCTGACCCTATAGCAGACGGCCCTACCATACAGGCGTCTATCGAGAGGGCACTGGATGCGGGCATGAACACGGACCGGTACTTTGAGATGGTGAAGGGGCTGGATGTGGATGTACCGCTTGTTGTGATGACCTACTACAACCTGATTTTCAAGCGGGGACTTGAGAGGTTCGTAAAGGACTGCAAAGATTCCGGCATTACCGGTATTATCGTGCCTGACCTGCCGCCTGAGGAATCCTGGGAACTGGGTAGGTATTGCGAGGGAAATGGAGTTGACCTGATATTCTTGATAGCACCCACAACCACAGGCGACAGGCTTGAGGATATCTTGAAGCGGGGCACCGGGTTTTTGTATCTGGTGTCCAGGCTGGGTGTCACGGGTGCCAGGGACGATGTTGCAGGCTCTACAAAGGAAGTGCTGGACAGGGTTAAGACTAATAAGCCCAAGGCTGTGGGTTTTGGTATTTCATCTGGCGCACAAGCTGCCGAGATCATTAAGAGCGGTGCCCAGGGTGTAATTGTGGGTTCGGCTTTTGTGGATATTATAGCCAGCGGGCAGGATGTTGTGGGAAGGCTTGAGGTGCTGTCTCGGGAGATAAAATCGAGTTTGGGATAATGAATCGGTAAATATACTTTTTTTAGCGTGAAAAGTTATCAGCTTCAAAAAGTATGGTCAAATGCAAGATTAATTTAGACATAGATTTCACAAATTACACTGATTTTCACAACCACTATCAATCTGTGTAATCAGTGTAATCTGTGTCTCAAAATTCAGAGCACTATGATTAATTACCATTAAACAGGATTCAGAGCAACAGACCGTTTTATTTAAGTGTACGAAGACCCTGTACTCTATTAGTACGGGGATAGTTATTCGTATGTTAAGCAAAAAAAACCACGGTTTAAAAAAAAATTCGAGATGCACGGTTTTTTGTCCTATAAAAAAAGGTGCTGTGGTAAGTGCATCGAAAATAAACGGGAGGAAAATAAATGAAACAGATGAAAGGTAGAAAACCGTTCCTGATATTGCTGTCGCTGGTATTGATCGCCTCGATGGTAATGTCGTCAGTCGCGTATGTCACGGGTTCCGATAATCCCAGAAAGCCGGATAAACAAAATCCGGTGACCGCCACAGATGTCGAACTGGTGAAGAAAACCACTGTAAAACCATTGGGTCCACCGAACGCACCGCCTGGTCAAGAAAATAAAAAGGTAAAAGGAATAGCAACAGGTGTTTTTGGTGACATGGTTTCAGGTGATCGATACGCTGTTGTTGTTGGTATCTCCGATTATCCTGGTGAGAGTAGCGATCTGAGTTACTGTGACGTTGATGCAAACGAAATGTATGATGTCCTCACTGAAGTATATGGTTTCACGGAGGTAAATCGACTCTTAGACCTCGATGCTACACGCGAAGCCATCCTAACTGCTATTGATGATATCCCAGAGGATGCTGGTGAAGTGGTGTTTTTCTTTAGTGGTCACGGCATGCGAGGTGTGGCAAACGACGGTGATAAAGAAAAATGGGACGAGGCCATAGTCACTCATAACGGCACGCATATCGTTCCTATCTGGGATGGTGAGCTTAAAGGTGCCTTCTCAGAATTTGAAACTTCGAGAATCGTCTTCGTCTTTGATACATGCTTAGCTGGTGGCATGAAGAAAGACCTTGAAGCACCGGGAAGATTTATTGCTATGGCAACCACAGAGCGTGGGCTTGCTTATGAAGATTCCATATGGGGCGGTGGTCACGGCGAGTTCAGTTATTATTTTGTTGAGGAGGGGATGCATGATGGTAATGCAGATGTGTATGACCACAACAACAACGGGAAAATGGATGACGTGACCATGGAGGAGGCTTTCGACTACGCCAAAATAAACTGCGCATACGATAAACCGACCGTAGGCGATTACTTCGAGAACGATTTACTGCTGTAAAGCCTAGCAAGACAGAAAGAAGCAGAGTTTTTTGGGCTCTGCTCTTTTTATTTTTGTGGGGTATCCACTTAACTCCCGAAACTTCATATCGGTGGAAGAGTTTAATGTTGAGTAATGCCAAAAGCAGACGTGTACTACCCTGGGACATGGAACCGATTTATGGATTGTTTCTCAACGGGAGTTAAGTGGATACCCCATTTTATTTTTAATACATACAGTAAACGGGATATCCCAGAATTTCAATCGGGTGTAGTGTGGTCGTTGACTGACGTGCCTTGGAGCACAAGAAACATGCTTCCATTATAACAGCCTAAACCCCTAACCAGCCTTTGAACTTTTAATGAGTGGCACTCAGAGCAATCTTCAAAGGGTTAAACTAAATGGGGCAATTGATGGAATTATGAAACCTGTTAAGTCGTAAGAGGGCTATAAACCACCATCAATAAGCAATATGTTATTAATTTGTAGTGAGCTTACATATAATAACCATTTAATTTGAAGGGGATACGTTATTTGGAAAACAATACATATCGAGCCAGTCAAACTCCTTAACCAATGAATAATGGAATTAGTTCCATTTCCCTTTGAAAAAATAGGCTTGACTCAGATGACCTATGAATTTTATGTGCGCTATCTATTTGTGAAGAATATCCTCGATATCAAGCCTAAACATTTTATCATAAAACACAAGTGTTTGAAAATCTTTTTAAGTCCTCAAATTAAAATAGAAACTTAAATAGAAATAGGGCATTTATGTTTATAGTAAAACGTCCAATAATTAATTAAGGTGAAAATATGCCAGGTGATGAACAATCAAAATTTTGGGATAATGTCAAGATCATTACTAAACCACTATCACTTGAGAACCCGATTATAGTAGAAGGTTTTCCAGGTATAGGACTTGTTGGGAATATTGCAAGCCAGCATTTGATAGATGAACTCGATATGGAATATGTTGGAAGTATGGAATCAAAATACTTCCCACCCATAGCAGTTTTGTTTAATGGCATCATAAATATGCCTGTACGGATCTATCAGAGTAAAGATCATAACATTCTCACTGTCATTTCTGATATCCCGATCCATCCCACTATATCCTATGAGGTCAGCAAAGTGCTCGTAGACTGGGCACAATCAATAAATGTAAAGGAGATTGTTTCCATTGCCGGGATAGCCACTATGAGTAGTGAGGAAAAGGTATTTGGTGCTGCGACCAATCATGATATGCTCGACAAGATAAAGGATCATGTTGAAATATTCCAGGTTGGGACCATAAGCGGCATTTCTGGTAGTGTGATGACAGAATGTGTCATGCGCAATATCCCTGCCATAAGCTTGTTGGGTGAGACCAATAGCCCCAATCCGGACCCAAGGGCTGCGGCTTCTGTGATCAGTATATTGAAAATAATCTATGGTCTTCCCATTGACACTGAAAACCTGATGGACCAGGCCGAACAGATCGAAGTCGAACTACAGAAACTTGCCGAACAGGTTAAGACCAGTGAGGAAGGCGAACAACCCAGGCGTGAATTCCCAATGTATGGTTGATGGGGGGAGTGTATCAATGAAATATATTATACTTACAGGAATATCATCCCAGGTGCTAAAGGAATTGCAGGATGATCGTATAAGAACCATTGAGATTCGCAGTCCTCATAATTTTTATTCAGTACATGGTTCTGATGTGGGGGATTTAGTCTTCCTGACACGGACCAGCTATCATGATGTCAAAGCCGGAACATTAGGCCTGGTTGCCAGGATAAAAAACAGGCAGGTGGCCATGCACCGTATAACGCATATGACCAATGAGGTTTTAGAGGAATGTGAGACTTTCTCTGCGAGACTTCAACTTGAATTAAAAGGCATAGGCAGGGTCAGGAAAATTTTGGAGTTCGATATAGAAAAACCGTTCGTAGTGGAAGCGGATGAGGTTACATACCTGGAAGGAAGGTAGCTGGTACGTAATTCAGGCGTAATACTGTTTTACACCAAAGAGTTTTTATGGGTAAAGTACTATTTGAAAGTCCACTGGTCTTATGGTTAAACGCCTGTGGGCTCGTGGCTTAGCCAGGATATAGCGCCGGGCTTCTAACCCGGATGTCGGGGGTTCGAATCCCCCCGGGCCCGCCAGTTATATATTAAAAAAAGCACCATGTGCCTCGGTGGCTTAGGGGTATAGCGCGTCCTTGGTAATGTCCTGCGGGAAACCACATGACTCTAAAGAGGACGAGGTCGGGGGTTCAAATCCCCCCCGAGGCTTCTAAAAGATTTTTAGAATTATGTTTTTTAGCTAAGATCACCTCCCCCGCTTCATTCTGGTTTCATATTATTCCTGCTTTTTTAACATATAGGAAAATAATACTTTCCCGTAGGCTTAAAAAATACGGAATAAGTGATCATTTTCTTGACAGTGTGATATTAAAAGTAAGTCGTAACAGTTCCCTACCGTTACATTAGTAATGTGTGAGCGGATAGGGAGTGGGGGTTAGTTAAAAAAACTATTTTACCCGCTCACAAAGCGTACTCCTATATTCATGAAATTTAAATATTTCTATTTTAGATGGGAATTTTATTTATATGCCCTGATAGTAATTAGTAACAATAAGGCAAAATTAATTTATTGAAAAACAATCCAGTGGCTAAAAACATGAATATTAATAGATCCATTGCTATCCTGTTCATATTATTGTTCACTATTTCTCCTGCATTAGCTTACCAGAACATAGGCTCCCAGGATATAAGGGACGGAAGTTCATGGAATATCGGTGGAGGATATTACATCATAGTAGAAGGAGTGGACCATTTAGGCAGACAGGCCTTTATATCGATATGGAATGAAGGCGGGATGCTGAAAGAGGAACTGCTCAAATCAGGGGAAAAATTTGAATACCGTGACTCTTCCAGTACTTTAATTGTCTCAATGAAACTGAATTTAGTGTTCAGGGGCACAGAGGGGAGTGTTTGCCGCTTTTCAGATATCCGTCTCAGGTACGGGGAACTAAGCGACACACCCACACCCACACCCACACCCACATCAACACCTACGCCAACGAGAACAGACACCCCCAAAGATACACCTTCACCCAGAAGTACGGAAGACATTAAATTTGGAGAAGGTGCCCTCATACCCGGACTTTCCACACCTATAGTAGCGTTATTAATGATGGCCACTGCCATTATGCTTAATAAAAGGGAATGAAATGCTTACTTAATGGGGACATATCAGGAGCCGTTATATCTCCCTAACCATTCATATGGCACCCAATAGTTATTTCTAATCCATAATTCACAAAAGTGAAATCGATGTACCGACCGTATTTTTGAAAACCATCTTACCCATTTAGATAATGTTTATTATCAAAATGACATAGTATATCAATATCTGAATCCATGTGACATCGGGACTCATCCTCCTGACTTGAAAACCGTGACGCGAACATGCGGCACGGTTTTTATAAATCACCGAAAATTTTTAAATTTAAAAATCAACATACCGTGAACTTTTTGGGCCTAACGCATCCAATAAATATACAAAGTATTAGAATTACCTAGAAAATGAAAATGATTGCATGATCGGTATATCCTCCTATGCGTTCCACGACCTACCGTTGTCTGCGGCACTTGAAAATATTGAAAGCATCTCAAAGTGCGCAGAGATATACTCAGAGGGTTTGCACGACATTTTCCGTCATACACAGACGCCTCTTTCTTATGACCTCAAATACTCAGTCCATGCTCCCACCACTGACCTATACATCTCCAGCATCCGGGAGCCGATCCGCCAGGCAAGTCTGGAACTGGTCCGCCAGGCGGTAGATATGTGCACCAGGATAGATGCTGGGATGCTGGTCGTCCATCCCGGTTACTTTTCCTATTCATATGATCTGCCTGTGGCAAGGGCGGCCCTTAACCGTTCCATTCGCGAGTTTGCAGACATTTCCGGTGATACCGGAGTGCAGATATGTATTGAAAATATGCCAAACTGGGAGTGCTTCCTTTTCAGGCAGCCGGATATCGATTTAGATGGAACCGGTCTTGTACTGGATACAATGCCAATACCACCGGAACCCTCAATGAGTTTGTAAAACACGATATAGCG